>Ga0302326_10000473_pt1 | contig 113064 bp, 83 predicted proteins | sample Palsa_T0_3_FD_202264 | JGI IMG/M metagenome (GOLD analysis project Ga0302326, IMG submission 202264) | Peat permafrost microbial communities from Stordalen Mire near Abisko, Sweden - Palsa_T0_3 | ecosystem: Environmental > Terrestrial > Soil > Palsa > Peat permafrost | place: Sweden: Abisko... | reverse complement strand
TGAGCTACACGTTCCACGCCGGAAGCGATAATGTTTATGCCTGCGCCAACGGTCTCAACAGCGGCAGGTACGCCTACAACAACCTGCAGATGTTCGACAACACCTGGTACCACAAATTCAATAGCTAATGGCACACGGCGACGGAAGCCTGGTACATGTACCAAAAGGACGTGCCGAGCGTTTTCGGACCGGTTCTGCCCGAAAAGGGTAGCTACGGCGCCTTCTGCGCTCCGGGACAGATTCGCTGCTTTGCCCCGGAGTGGGCCATGGTCAACTACGTGGAAAGACAGTTTTCGGTAAAGAACTATATCTCGATTCGCACCGATTTCCTGGATGATGAGAAGGGCCAGCGGACCGGCTTCAAGACGCGTTACGCGGAGGAGACTCTGATGTGGGGACATTGGGTGGGGAGCACGGTACTGCTGAGGCCCGAGCTCAGGTTCGACCACTCTTTCGACGGGCCGGCCTACGACAACGGGACACGCAGAAGCCAATTTCAATTGGCGATGGACGCGATCTTCAAGTTTTGAGAGGCGCTGGTTGCGGCGGCAGTTCGCGCAACTTCCGGCGGGCCTCGACCTCCTCATCGGTCAGTCGAGCGTCATAGATCGAGCGAGGCTCGATGGTCCGGGCAACGAGCGTAGCGGTACCCACAGCGAGCATCAGCGGCACGATAAAGGACCGGTCGCGTCCGGTCAGTTCCATCATCAGCACCACGGTCGAGATCGGGCCTTGCGTGCTGGCCGCGAGCACCGCCGACGCGCCGAGAAGGGCGAACAGTCCGGGGGGCACACCGGGCCAGAACCAGGACCACGCGTGCCCCAGCACCGCGCCCAGCAATGCGCCAACTGTTAGAGAAGGCGTGAACAAGCCGCCGGGTGCGCCACATTGGATGCACAGCACGGTCGCCAGGGGGCGCAGCGCAAGCAGAATTAAAAGCAAAGATGGCGCTGCCAGGTTCGTGAACGCAAGTTGCGAGATGTCTTTCCCGTTGCCAAGCAACTGCGGGAATGGGATCGATACCGCACCGAGCAGCCCTAATACCAGGACGGGAGCCGCCAGCCGGCGCCAACCTTCCGGCTTGTTGCGATCGGCCCAGGTGACAGCCCGAACATAGAAGACCGAAACTACACCCGCAATCGGCCCCGCCACGAGCGCCCACACCATACTCGAAGGGGAACTGGCATAACCAGGGATGCGATAGGTTGGCGCATCCGGCAGCGCCAGCCACGAGACCGCGGTCGCAACCAACGAAGCGAAGAGGGCGGGCAAGACGTATCTGAGCGCCAGGACCCCGCGCATCACTTCGAGTGCGAACAGCGCGCCACCCAATGGTACGCCATAGGCCGCCGCCATTCCGGCCCCCGCGCCGCAGGCAACCAACAGCCGGCGTTGTTCGTCGGACAAGCGCGCTTTGTCCGAAAATAAGTTCGCCATCACCGCGCCCGCTTGTTTGGGCGCGCCCTCGCGGCCCAATGCCGCGCCCATGCCGACGATGACTACGGAAAGTACCGCGCTGCCCAAAGTCCGCAAGGCAGGCATCCGCCCGGCATAGAACCAAATCGCAGCCGTGGTATCAATTCCGTTACCGCTGGACAGATGCCTCAGGACGAATTGCCCCGCGCCGGTCACTATGCCCGCGCCGAGCAACACGAGAATGTGCCGCCACGCTCCAGCCCGCCGGGCGGCATCCAACAGATCCGTGCCGGAACCGTTCCACATCAAACTCTGCACCACTTCCAGCAGGCGGGTCAGCGCAACTGCTGCTACGCCGGTGCCGATACCCGTAAGCACCACCGCCAACCAGAAATGACCGGCACGCGGATGGGCCAGTGTGGAGGGTATCGCGTCACCTGCGTGTGGCATTGGAGACGACATCAATGCTAGTTATACCAGTCTCAGGAGCCACTCGAACCGCGCGTATCCGGTATTCTACGGATAATGGCGATTGTCTTTCGGCGGGAGGTGTGTCTCGGGACAGCGATCACGGCGGCGGCGGTAATAGCCTTCTACGTCTGGACCACCGCGTCGGCGGGTAGTCCGTTTCAATGGACAGGCATCAAGACCGACTATTACAATCTGCTCACTGACGGATTTCTGGCCCATCATCTGTATCTCAAGCTTGCGCCCGCCCCTGGGTTAGTGGCGCTTGCAGATCCCTTAGACCCGGTGGCAAACGCCAGGTACAGAGTAAATGACATGTCTCTGTATCGCGGTAAGTACTATATGTATTTCGGCCCGGTTCCGGTTCTCACGTTGTTTCTGCCTTGGCGTCTGGTGACAGGCAGAGGCTTACCAGAGGACTTGGCGGCTCTAATATATGTAATCGCTGGATACATTTTCACTTTGCTTCTGCTGTTCTTGCTTCTCGACCGGCACGGCATTCAGCCGAGCCGCATCCTCGGCGCCGCCGCAACGGTGACCTTAGGGCTGGGAACGTACGGCGTTGTCATACTGCGCAATCCCAACGTGTACGGAGTCGCCATTGCCGCGGGTTACGCCTTCTTTGCGGGCGGCGCGTATTGCTTCGCTCGCCTGATGCTGACGGACAAGCCGAATCACAGGCTGGCCGCTATGGCAGGCATATGGATTGGTCTAACACCCGGCTGCCGCCCGCACTATGTGTTTGTAGCGTTGGTCTTGTGTGTTGCTTATGTTTGGCGCTTAAGACGACAGAGAGGCGAAGCGGTCTGGTTTTACGCTCCTATCGCTATCTGCGGCGTATCGCTGTTGTGGTACAACTTTGCCCGTTTCGGGAACCCGCTGGAGTTCGGAACCAACTATCAACTGACCTCCCGCGCAGTCACGCAAGGCGTCTCCTTGCATCTGCGAAACCTAGCCGATGGACTCTACTACCTGCTCTTGTGCCCGCCTCGGACCTGGGACCAGTTCCCCTTCCTGATACACAGGTTTGTCGGGCCAAGTTCTCGCTTGTTTGTCGAAAACGCAGTAGGGCTCCTCGCCATCAGCCCGATCGCGGCCGCGGGGTTGGTGCTGCCGCTGTGGATCGGGAGATGGAAGGCGGCCTCTCCCTGCGCTCTAATCCTGCTAGCTCTATACGGCGGGGCAACCGCCATGTTGATCTTCATCTCACTGACCGGGCTGTTCGTCGGGCGCTATTTACTGGATTTCTCGCCCGCCTTGTTGATGGTTTCCATATTCGGGTGCCTCTGCTGTGCAACGCATTCGCGGCGGTGGTTACGGCGCGGCGCGACCGCGGTGATGGTGGCCGGCTGTCTTTGGACTACGGTCATAGGAACTGCACTCAGTCTCAGTATCAACGATGTTCTTCGGGACCGGAACCCTCGCTTATTTCGAACGCTGGCGCGGTGGTCCGGCCAGAGCGCCGAGAGCATCCGATTACCTGTGGATGGCTTGACGATGACCGCGGGTATCCGCTTTCCGCCGCACCCTGGCGCCATTCGGGAGGGACTGCTGCTCACAGGGCGACCCGGTGCAGAGGATTGTCTGTTTGTGGAATACACAGGAGGGAACAATGTGCGGTTCGGATATGAGAAGTCGGCTGTGGGCACCACGGCCGGCCCGCAGGCGAGCATCGTGCCGGGCCGCGAGTACCGTTTTGATGTGTGGTATAGCGCCACTGCCCAGCGCCTTACAGTCAGCCTGGATGGCCTGACCGCATGGAATAATCCGGCCTCATTCTATCCGACCTCCGTGAAAGAGATCAGTATTGGCGGTGGTTGGACTTCCATGCCGGACGTGCACCCGTTTTCGGGACTGCTGCGTGTGCCACGGCATGGCATTTTATACGCTGCGGGCCAGCGCGCGACATTTGAATAGCGGCCGTCCGCCCAGGTCTGCATCACCAGAGGATCTTGAACTGAACCTGCAGAACGCGCCCTGGTCCAGCCGCCGAGATGGTTCCAAACCCAGGGTCGTTGATGTTGGTATCGGGCCCTCCCAGGTTTCTGCGGTTCAGAACGTTGAAGGCGTCCGCTCCAAACCTCAGCTTAACCCGGTCCTCCTTGATTGGTACATACTTCAATAGCGAAATGTCTTCATCCATGGTCGGACAAGCTCGCGCATTCGACAGTTCCCTTGGTGCATTGCCAAAAGTAAAGGGCGCCGGAATGGAAAAGGCTGCGCTGTTGAGGTAAAGATCCGATTGCGGATTAAAGCTCGAACAGCTGATTCCGGTCCGTGGACTGACCCCTGCGACCATGTTCGGGCGTACCGAGGTTCCGCTCTCGGAAAGGCTGTCGTTGGTTGTTGGCAGGACGGTGCTTGTGATTACGCCAAGAGGAGTGCCGTCCTTGTATGTGTTAATGCCCGAGATGGTCCACCCGCCGATGACGTAGCGGTTAAATGGATTTGGTGAGCTCAGCAGCTTCTTTCCCGGGCCGAAAGGCAATTCATAGGTGTAGCTGGCCACCAACTGATTAGGTGAGTCGACCGAAGACAATGCCTTTTCCGCCCTCCGGTTATAAGCGTCCTGCACGCCGGATGCAAAATAGCCCGCGGTTGAGTCCACATCCGTCAGATTCTTCGACAGCGTGTATCCAATCAGGAAGCTTAAACCGCTCGAGAAGCGCTTCTGTAGCTTCACCTGCATGGCATGGTATGTCGAATTTCCGATCATCGCATTCACATTATTAATTCCCAGATACTGGGGATAGGGACGCAAGGCTTGCGCCACCGTTCCCTGGAAGCCAGGATAGGGTGACGTAATACCGGCGGCGATTGCCTGCGGAGAATTGAACGGTGCAAGCAGGAGTTGTCCCAAGCTTCCGTACTTAGCGTAGTCGAGCTGATTGACCTGGTCGAGGGTATTAGTGGCAATGTGATGAGAGAGGTTTCCGACGTAAGCCACCTCCGCCAGCATATTCCTGGGCAACTCTCGCTGGAACCCGAAATTGATCAGTTGAATCTGGCCGGGCCGCCCGTCGTCTTTTGCGACAAAAGCTGTAGCGCTTCCATTAGCGATAGTGGAAGTGAGCGTCGGAGTAATGAATCCGGGCGGTGTAGCCACCCCATTGTCCCAGTTGAAAGCGGGGCTGATACCGTCTGTGGATGACAGCGTAAAATTCGGAACGTATCCTTGGCGCGTGGCAATCTCACCGCTAAACTGGCTGACCGGTGAGTAAAACAGTCCGTAACTGCCTCGCATCACGGTTTTACTGTCCAATTTGTAAGCGAATCCGAATCGTGGCCCAAAGGCAACGGCGTATGTCGAGGAGAAGCGGCGGTCGCTGGCCGTAAGGAAGATCAGAGCTCCTGGAATATCCCCTGCTCCGGGATTCGGCAATGTGGAATCAAATGAGGACCCCTGATGGTGCGGACTGGTATATTGCGGCTGATAGTCATAACGCAAGCCATAATTCAGAGTGAGCCGGGGAGTTACGCGCCACTCATCCTGAACGAAGTAACCCATGGCCCACGAACGCTCGCCGTGATCCTCCGGACCCAGTAGCTGGACGTACGCCACGTCACCCAGCAGAAAACTGGCGTAGCCGAATCCCGTCTGAGAAAGAAAGTTGCCCGGAAGTCCGGTCTGCCCGTTGTCGAACTCGAAGTGCCCGTTGGCCAGCGTATCGGTATGAAAGTCGGCATTCCAACGGAAAAAATTGCCGCCGAATTTGAGGTTATGCGTTCCTTTGAACCAGGCAATGCTCCCGGTGAATTTCGTATTCCGATCATCTTCCGCCTGTTCGGGATTATGAGTGCCGAAATAGGGATCTCCCGGATAGCCTCCCTGGATACTCAGATACGGCCCTTCCGGCGCAAGCAATCCTTCCAGTCCAATCGTCTTCGAGAATACCGCCTGTTGCGGACTCGATATGCCTCCCGGCCCTCCGGTCCAATCCAGGCCAAAGTTGAATTCGCCGACGATGTTGGGAGCGAAAACTTCGGTGTATGCCAGACGAGTGCTCCACGGGTGCGATATGTTGGAACTGCCGCAATACTCCGGAGGCAGAACACAACTGCTGAGACTGTCGTCTCGTTGTCCCTTGTAGCTGCCGGATAGCCGTCCACCTTTCCCGATTACCTGATCACCCTTAAAAAAATAGGCTTTGGAGTTGACTGTGTTCAAGCCGCTGGCGCCGTCGAAATTGTTGGCAATCTGATTTCCCGGCACCGACGGAAGAAAGGACTCCCACTTCTGGCTGACCACACTCTGCCGCGAGGCGGGAATCACGTTGCCCGGGAATGGAGTCCGCACATAGCCGCCCTTGCCGTCAGGCGTCGTGCTATTTGGGTCGTAGATTTCCCCGCTGGAAACCGGCCGCCCCAAACTGTCGGTGCCGACGACTGGGCCCAGAAGCGCGGAGAAATCGCCTGCTTTGAAGGCATCCGTCGGAAGCGTAAGGACCTGACCTTCGGTAATGTTGTGATAGAGGTACTGAGTGAAGGTGCCGAAGAAGAACGTTTTGTTGCGTCCGTCGTATACCTTGGGAATGTATACGGGACCGCCGGCGGTAAACCCAAATTCGTTTTGCTTCTCCACCGAAACCGTCGAGGCGAAGAAGGATCTGGCGTCCATATCGTTGTTCCGCAGAAACTCGAACGCGTCGCCGTGGATCTGATTCGTGCCGGATTTGGTGACGAAAGACATGAACGACCCTCCCGTCAAGCCATATTCAGCCGAGATCGTGTTGACCACCTTGAACTCACCGATGGCTTCCACCGACGGCGGGTCGGACATTACGCCGGGGACTCCGGGGTTGTACTCGGCGCTGACGCCATCCACCAGCACCTGGCTGTACATGCCGACGCCACCCATGATGTTGTTGGAGAAGCCGGCGTTGGCCACACCGGGAACCACGTTCATAAAACTGTATACACTTCTAATGCCGCCGGACACCTGCAGCGGCAGATCGTCTAAAACCTGTTTCTGAACGTCCACGCCGTACGCCGCGCTGCGTTCTTCCACGAGCGGCGAGGGGGCTTCGACCTGAACCTGCTGCGTTACCGCGCCGGGGGACAGAGTCATGTCCACGCGAATGTCCGAATTGGCTGTCAGCACCACATTGGACGCGACCGATCTGCTGAATCCTTCCTTCTCCGCGCTGACTACGTACGAGCCGATGGGCAATCCGATGAAGTTGAAAGCGCCGCTGCCGTTGGTAGTGGTGTTGAAGGTGGCCTTGGTCTCTTTCTCGACGGCCGCCACTTTAGTTCCGGGCACCCTGCCGCCTGAGGAGTCGGTCACGGTGCCACTCAGACTGGCACGGTCCATCTGGGCAAAGCACATGCTGACGCTCAGCGTTAGCGCTGCGCACAAGGCAGTCAAACGAATCGGGGTTTGCATCCGTCTCCTTCCCTTCGACCGGGATGGCGCCCTGTCAAAAGTGAGATGATCATACAATATGTTTCTGTACGGCGTCAAGGAATTTAATACAAAATGCTTAATACGAAAATAGTGGCAATTTTCTTCAAGAGGCGCGCGGGAACGGTAAGCCAGCCTGACACGCGTAGATTGCTGCCGTAAAATAAGCACGAAAGGAGATCAAAATGCAGCGCGGAGAAATCCCAGGCCGCTGATATTCGATGGCCTGCGTCCTCCTACCGTAGCTTCGCGAAGCAATAGAGCGCCGCGCGCGTGCGCACATAGATCCGGCCGTCCAGAATTGCGGGCGTGGCAAAAGTGTCTTCATCTAGATTGTTGATCGCCACGATCTCCCACTCCGGCGCGGCCCGTATTACGACGACCTTGCCGTCTTCGCTCACCGTAAAGATCCGGCCGTCGGCGGCTACCGGCGAAGACCAATAGCGCCCCGGCGCTCCGGCCAGGCGGGCCTGCTTATATACTTCGCCGCTAGCCGGGTTCAGGCTGGTCAAGATACCGTCGCGGACCAGGTAGATAACTCCCTGGTACAGCAGCGGCGACGCGGTGTTCGGCAGTGCCTTACGATATCTCCACAACACGTGGGTATTGGTGACATCGCCACGGCCGCCGCCGCGAATCGCGATCAGGCAGTTCTCCGCCGCGTTGCGCACCTGGTAGAACTGCCACTCACGCCGGTCGATATACCCGTCGTGATTGAGATCGTTATCCGCGAACCACTCCGCCGAAAATCCGGCGGGCATCTCGCCTGGTGACAGCCTCCCGTCTTTATTCTTGTCACGCTCCGCCAGAATCTGCGCAAATTCAGGAATCTCTTTGCGCTGCCCCTGATCTCCGCCGATTTCCCAGCCATTAACAAATATGCGATCGCCGTCGATGAGGGGTACGCACTTGAGCTGCCACGCCATGCCGCGCACCCACCACAACTTCTCGCCCGTATTCAGGGCGTAGGAGGCCACTTCGAAGGAGCCGGGTACGATCAGCTCCGGCGGTCCGTTCTTTGGCCGATAGACCGCGGGCGTGGCGTAACCGCGCGTGTATTCCGGCCGCATGGTCTTCCACAGCACACGGCCGGCGCCGGAATCCACGGCCAGCAGATACGATCCGGTGTCCTGATCCGCGAGCAGCACCAGCTTTCCGTCGGCCAGAATGGGCGACGATCCGTGGCCGTTGACGTTGTTAAAAGGGCCGAGCGGCAGCCGCCAGCGCTCGTTGCCATCCGGCCCGTAAGAAAGCAGCCCGAAGTCCCCAAAGAAGACATAAACGTTAGTTCCGTCTGTCACCGGTGATGGGGAAGCCGGTCCGTGGGTTTGCTGAAAATATTCCTCTCGGTCGCGCGGCGCCTCGCGCCGCCACAGCACCTTGCCGCTCGAGCGGTCCAGGCACATAGTCAGCAATAGCTTGCCTTCGAACGCGGTGACAAAGATATGCTCGGAGGTGAAGACCGGCGAGGAATGTCCAGGCGGCAGCGGCACTCTCCACACCATGTTGTTTTGCGCGTCGAAGCGCTCCGGAAGACCCTTCGAGGGAGAGATGCCATCGCCGTTCGGGCCGCGAAATTGGGTCCAATCGGCGGCTGCCAGTGCGGCCGGAATCAGCAGCCAGGCAATCAAACGCATAGCAGATAGTTTACACGGGAAGCCGCTTGATAAACTAATTTTGATGTCATTCTACCGGTGCGCGCTCGCCGCGTACCTGTGTGCTGCCGCCGCGCGTGCGGGCCAGCAGCAGCCTCCGTCATCCCCAGGACCGGAGATGAACAGCGCCATTGAGGAGTTCAAGATCCAGACCCGCAACCTGGGACTGCGCGCGGACAGCCCCGCCAAGAGCGGTCACAGTCCGCTCCTCGACTGGCATGGCCGCCTCTTCGAAAATTTCCGCAACGATGCGCTCGATGCCATACCCCACGAAATTCGCCAGAACGGGGGCAATAAAGACCTCCTCCGCCGCAATCAATTCGGCTTCAATGTCGCCGGGCCCGTAGTGATTCCGCGCCTGATCAATGGTCACGGCAATACCTACTTCTCGCTCTCCTACGAAGGCGTGCGCGAGAACATCGACCGCACCTATTTACAGACCATACCGACTGTCGCCCAACGAACCGGCGACTACTCCGATGTAGTCGACGCGGCGGGCAACGTGCTGCCGATTTACGACCCCGCCACCACCAGCCCCAATCCGGCGTACGATCCGTCGCAACCCGTCTCGACCAGCAATCTGCAATATCTGCGCAATCCCTTTCCCGGCAATCGGATTCCGGCTACACGCCTCGATCCCGTGTCTCTGAAGGCGCTCCAATACTATCCTTTGCCCAATACCGACATTGGTCCTTTTTTCCAGAACAACTATTTCATCGACGCACCGGAGACCGACACTGCCAACGGCATGATCGGCAAGCTCGATCAGTCCGTGCGCGAGCGCCATCGCATCACTCTGGAGCTGGCGTTTTCCAACGGCACGCTGGGCGCCGCACGGTGGTTCCCCACCGCCGCCAATCCTGGCCCCGCTAATCGCCAGTTCCAAACGCGCCGCGGATCGCTACAGCATGTCTTCACGGCCTCCAACCGCACCGTCAACACATTCTCGTTCGAAGCCAGCTCCAACACGTCGGATAGTGGCGACGCTCAGGACCAGATCAACTACGCAAGCGCCATGGGCCTTTCCGGCATTCCCGGCAATGGATTTCCGCTGATGCAGCTTGAATCCTATCTGTCCATGGGCCAGTCCTATCCGTTTTCCAGGAATGCGCGCAACGTCTTTACCCTCGCCGATAGCCTGTCCACCAAGCGCGGCAAACATACGCTCAGCCTGTCCTCACGATATGCGTTCCAGCAGGTAAACAGTTTCTCGCCGCAATATCCGGCCGGGTTGCTGTCCTTCTCGGAGGGCTTGACCAGTTTGCCCGGCATCGTCGATACCGGTGACGCGTTCGCCAGTTTCCTGCTCGGCATGCCCTACTTTGCCCAGGAAACCATCGATCCCGACCGGTCCTACTTCCGCCGCAAGGAAGGCTCGCTGGCTTTTCGCGATCGCTGGGAAGCGCGCAAAGGGCTCACCGTCAGTCTCTCTCTCACGCTGCAGCTCTTCACTCCGCGCACCGAAAAATACGATCACCAAACCGACATCGACCTCAGCGCCATCAACCCGGCCAATGGATTGCCAGGCGCGCTGGTGGCCGCCGGAAAGGATGGCTTCGGCAGCGCCTTTCAACCCGCGCTCGTACGCCTGGCCTCCAGCATGAGCATCGCCTGGAATCCGCTGGGCGACTCGAGCACCGTCGTACGTCTCTCATTTGCGCGTAGCTATACCGGCATTCCCATTTATTTCGGCCAGTTCGGTACGCAAGGATTCAATCTGTATCCCACTTTTCTTTCCTCCGACCCGCAGGTGCAGCCGGCCCTGTTGTTGCGCACCGGCGTGCCGCTGCCCGCGACCCCGCTGCCCGATTTGCAGCCGGATGCGGCCAACAACACCATCGCAGACCTGGTCGAGATGACCAGCCGCCTGCCCACCTACCAATCGGCATCGCTAAACATCGAGCGCGAATTGCCCGGCTCTACCGTCGTTACTCTCGGAACATCCTATGCGGGCGGTAAGAATCTGCTGGTGGGCAACGGCGCCGCGAATCCCAATGCCATCCCTTTGGACGACCTGCAGTATGGCGTCCAGTTAAACGATCTTGCGTTCAACCAGTCGCTGCGCCCTTATCCGCAATATCAGGGCTTCAATGTCTACGGCCAATATCCGATAGGCCGCTATCAGCGCGATGCAGGATACCTGCGCGTGGAAAAACGCGCGTCGCATGGCCTGTCGCTCAGCGCCTATTTCGAATTCAACAAGCAGATGGACGACTATTCCGGTCCTTATGGCACGCAGGATTTTTTCAACCGCCAGGATGAGTGGTCGCCGACCGCCGGCAATCGTCCGGAGCGCCTCGAGCTCAGCTACACCTATGATCTTCCCGTGGGCAGCAACCACCTCATTTTGAACTTTCCGGATTGGCGTCACTACCTGATCGACGGCTGGTCTATCAGCGGCATGGGCACATTGGCCAGCGGCGACCCGATCGCGCTGACGCCGCTGTTCAACAATACCGGTGGCGTGGTCCAGGCGCTGCATGTAGACGCGGTGCCGGGCGTCGATGCTAACGTGAGCAATCAGGGTCCGGCGCTGTGGTTTAACCCGGCCGCCTTCGTGCAGCCTCCCGATTTCACTATTGGAGATGTTTCGCGCACTCTGGCGAATCTGCTCAATCCCGGGTTTCAGAATTGGGATATGTCGCTTAACAAGCGCTTCGCGCTCACAACCGATCGAACGTTGGAGTTCAATGCTACCGCCTTCGACTTTCTCAATCACGCCAATTGGAATGATCCCAACAGCATCATCGGATCGTTGACTACGCCCAATGTCGCCGCGGGCAAAATCATCGGCTCGCGCGGCGGGCGGATCATCCAACTCGGATTAAGGCTGAGCTTTTAGTGTGCCGCTATGCGTCTTTGGCCCGCTATGCTGGCGCTCTGCTGGCGCTGTGCTGGAGCCTTCCAGCAGAGCCCCCCACCAAGCCCGCCAGTCGTAGCTTCAAGGTGCCCGTCTGGGCGGCATCCAAAGACGACAGTCCCAAAGCACCCACGTTGACGGCCAAAGATCTGACCGCGACCCTCGATGGCGCCCCAACACGCGTACTTGCACTGGCGGGTCCTGATGACGGTCTCATGCTTCTGGCAGTGCTCGACCTGGCGGGCGATCTGTCGCTTGCCGAGCCGGCCAAAGAAGCGTTGGCCACCGAGATCGAGAAATTGCCGCCGCGGGTGGTGGTCGCTGTCATGCGCGCGCAGGACGGCCCGAAGGTGCTTGCCGATCCTGGCGTCGATCGCGCACCGGCGTTGACCGCCGTCCGCGACGTGCCCGTCAGCGGTAAGGCCGGCCTGCTTGACACGGTGGAAACCGTCACCCACCTGGCGGATTCCATCCTCGCCAAAGCCTCCGTGCGGGTAGCTGTGCTTTACCTCACCGATAGCGACGTCGAGAACTATCGTGAGGATTTCACCAACCCCGTCATCAATTCAAGCGATACGCACGACCTCAGCCGCAAATTCCCCGAGGCCCTGATTCAGGACAAGATTTCCAAGCTCGCGGCGGTGCTGTCCACGCGGCAGGCGCCCCTGTTCGTGGTGCATCTGCGCTATCGAGGCGATCGCCTGGGAGAAGCCTATCAGAACGGATTGACGCAGCTTGCGGAGATTACCGGCGGCTCGGCGATCTTCTGCCGGTCGAGCGAAGAGATCGCCGACGCCATCCATCGCGCGCTCGCATCGATTACGTCGTCTTACAGCGTGACGCTGGCATTGCCCGAGCGGCCGTTGCGGAACGTGCTGGTGCAACTGGAAGCTCGTGGCGACTGGAGCCTGACCTATCGCACACGCTTCGTGCTGAAAGAGAGATAATACGGTGGCAGTGAAACATAGGAGTGTTTGGGTAGCTGCAATCGTGGCTCTGGGCGCCGGTATCGCGCTGGTCTGGCAGGTGCGCGTGAATCACCGGCAGGCCGCACGGCTGGAACAACTATCCGCCGAAAACGGCGCTCTGCGGCGTCGCCCGGGCTCGCTCGCGCCGCAGGCTACGCCGGCTGTCCCGCCTCCCGCCACGGAGCCGCCCGCCGATCAGCGTCATGGCGCAGCGCGCCAGCCACCGCCCGGGAGTAATCCGGAAGATCTGATCACCATCCAGCGCTTCAAATTGAATCTATCCGACGCCAACTCTTCCATCGCGCGTCTGGAATCGCGTCTGGATGAAGCCGCCGCCAAAATCCAGGAGTTGTCCGTGGACAACAAGCGTCTCTCGGCCTCCGAGGCCGATCTTACGCCCAGTCTGGCAACGGCGAACCAAACCATAGACGTTTTGCAGAAGGAGCTCAAAAGCCGCAGCGATCACGCCACCCAGATCGAGATCGCTTATCAGAAACTGCGCGACCAGTCGGGCGCCGATGGACAGAAGCTGGCGCATTTGCAGGAACTCGCCGCCGAAATGCGCGACGTCCAGCAGCGCCGCGAAACTTACCTGAACAGTCTTTTGCGCCGCTACCGGCAGATCAACGAGCAATACCGTTCGTTAGCCGGAGTGCTGCAGGACCAGCGCACAGGCACGCCCGCGCCGGGCAGTACGGAGGTGGCCCGTATCCAGGATTCCATCTCGCTGGCGGAAGAGGATTTGCGCCAGTTGAGCAATCTGGATGCGCAGGCTCTGCGCATTCAAAAAAAGATGGCAGAGAAGTGAAAGGTTTCGGAGATCCACAGGCATGGCGGTGGGAGAAGCGCTGACAGGCACGCTATACCTGGTCGGCACGCCTATCGGCAACCTGGAAGACATTACTTTTCGCGCGGTGCGTATTCTGAAAGAGGTGGATCTGATCGCCTGCGAGGATACCCGACATACGCGCAAGCTGCTGGATCGCTACGCGATTGCCACGCCCACCGTCAGCTATCACGAGCACAACGAGGCCGAGCGCAGCCGCGAGTTGATTGCAAAGCTGGACGGTGGCGCCAGCGTGGGGCTGGTATCGGATGCCGGAATGCCGTTGGTCTCCGATCCAGGCTACACGCTGGTGCGCGCGGCCATCGAGCACGGTGTGCGCGTGGAGACGGTGCCGGGACCTTCGGCGCTACTCACCGCCCTGGCCGCCTCCGGGCTGCCTACCGATAGCTTCCACTTCTACGGCTTCCTGCCCGCCAAATCCGGCCAGCGGCTGAAGGCGCTCGAAGGCTTGAAAGATGAGCTCGCCACGCTGATTTTTTACGAAGCGCCTCATCGCATTCTCGACACCCTGGATGCCATCGAGCAGGTTCTCGGCGCGCGGCCAGTGGTCGTAGGCCGCGAGCTGACCAAGCTGCACGAGGAGTTTCTGCGCGGCACGGCGGCTGAGATCCATGCCACCCTGGCCGCGCGCGAATCGGTGAAAGGCGAAATCACCGTGCTCATCGGCAAAGGCGCCGGCGTGGCGGTAGACCAGACCACGCTCGCCGATGCGGTCGAATCCGGCGTCGGCCAGGGCCTGAGCCGCATGGACGCCATAAAGGCCGTGGCCCACCGCCGCGGTCTTTCCAAGCGCGAAGTCTACAAAGAGCTCCAAAAGCTCAAGGATTAGCCGGCGTTTTTGCCGCGGCCGGCGGAGCCACCATGACTTTGAGCGCGGAAAGCTTCGAATCGCCGTCTCTGGTGGCATCCAGCGTCACGTGCGTGCCCACCGCAACATCGGCCGCCTTGATTTCCTGGTCGTTCTTAAAAAACTTCGTCTTACCCGTGCGCCGCAGCGTCAGGCTTTCCTGCTCGGCGTCCAGATCGATGGTAATTTCCTTCTTGGTCATCGACTTTACCGTGCCGTTGAAGGTTACTGCCGGACCGTTGTAGGGTCCCGCTGTGGCTGTGGCCACCGATGACCTCCGGCGCCCATACCCATACTGCCCCGGCAAGGCAGCCGCCATCATCAGAACAAAGAGAGCCGTCCAGATGAGTTTGTTCTTCATCATTCCATTCTATTGCACCGGCAGATACACAGTCGCGCAACTGACCCCGCCAATACTGCAGGTGATCGTTTGCATGCCCGTTCCGATGCCTGCGGGCACCACCACGTTCACCTGGTAAAGACCCACAAAATCCGGCGCGAGGCCGCTGAACGACACGCTGGCCGCCTGCCCGCCAATAATAATGGTGGGCTTGGCGGGCGTCTGTGAAAGCGTGCTTCCGAGACCGGGCGACCCCGATGCCGGTTGATTACTCACCGGGCCAAGGCCGTTCAGAAATAATTGTATGGTGCTGCCGCGCGTGGCCGGATTGCTGGTGCTGATGACATTGTTGCTGGTGTCCAGGGCGTCCGCCACCTGTTGGCTACCTGCGGCATAAGTGAAAAAACCGGGCGAGTAAGTGGCCAGGGGTAAGGTGTACTCCGCGCTGTAAGTGTAATTGATGATCGCCTTCACTGTCGCCGAGCTTTGCCCCGCCAACTCCCAGGGCACCTGCACATTGAGCTGCGTGGAACTTACATAATAGAAGCGCGCTGGTACGCTGATCCCGGCCGATGGCACATCGAAGCTGAACGCCACGCCATCGATGCCTAACGGCAGCGGCTGGACCAGCACGCTGCATGCCGCGCAATCCGAGAAGGGCACATCATCATAGTCCGATAGATTGGTGCCGAAGATTGAAATGATGGAACCGGGAGCCACGGCCCGCCCGCCGGTAAAGCTCGCCGCATCCACGATGCCTCCGGCGTTGATAGCGGGAATGTCCCGCGCGTTGCCGTCGAAGGGGATTTGATACTGTCCGCCGTCCAGGGTTGCAGTAAACTCCTGTTGGCCGAGCTCCGGTCCCAGAGACACCGTGGCATAAGCAATTCCGTTCTGGTCGGTGGTGGTGGTGGTGTTGTCCGTTCCCGACAGAATCGTGCCGGTTCCAACGGTTGCTTCCCATTGAACCGGAGCATTTGCCACGGGCGCGCCAAACTGGTCGATTACCCGGATCGCCATCGGCTCATAGATCAGCGGAAGCTCCTGACTGATGGGGCCGTCGAAACCGCCTCCGCTCAAAGGAATGACGTCGTAGATGGTATTACTGGCGACCAGAAACATGTACGGGATGGCGAGCGCGACCGGCCCTCCCGTGGCGGCAATGATGCCTTCATAGCGTCCGGCCGCGGGCACGCTGCCGGAAAGACTCACGATCAGGCTGCCTGTCTGACCCGCTGCCACCGTCACGCTGGCGGTGCTTGCGCCGTTCACATGCACCTGGGTTCCCGAGAGCCCCGCCGGTTGTGTCACGGTGAAGGTCAGCGCCCTCGAGGACGTTCCGCTATTCGAGATCGTCAGGGTCTGCGAGGCGGCGAGCGCGCTGCTCAGCAGACCGAAAGACACTGTCGATGGTACGATCTGCACAGTCGATATCACCGCGTTCTGGGCCTGCAGAATTCCCGAACCTACCTCCGCAAGCGAAGGCGCCGCGGTTCCGTCGGAGGTCAACAGCCCGGATAGCGTAGCCGTGTTTACCATCGCCGATTTAATCTCGAGCGGCGTCAATCCGGGATTGGCCTGCTTCACCAAAGCCGCCGCACCCGAGAGCATGGGAGTGGAAAAGCTGGTTCCGTCGGCAGCGGCGAAGCGGCTGGTGCTAAAAAGATCTCCGTTGGGATCGTAGTCCTCGGCCGCCACCAGGAAATCAGTGGCCACCGCCGACACGTCGGGTTTCAAGCCACTCGTCCCGGTTGCCGGGCCGCGTGAGGCGAAGTACGCCACCGAGTCCGGGATATATCCCACCGAGGCCGCTGCGATCTGCCCGCTCGGATAGGGATCCATGGTGGCCTGCGCTCCGGAGTTTGTATCGATGTAAGTCTTCAGATTCTGTCCATCCGTTTGTGCCACCATAAACGCCGGAATCGAAGTGCCGCTTAGCCCCTCCGGGATGCCCACCGTCGAGACGTTATTGACGAAGATTACTCCCAGGGCTCCGGCTAATTGGGCGTTGAGCACCTTCACGTCGAAAGTGCACGTTCCCCGCAGCACCAGGACGATGTCATTAGCCAGCGGTGTTCCCGTAAGGCCGTCGCAAAGCAACCCGCCGCTGTCGCCGGCCTTGGCAACGTCCACCAGCGGCGCGGTCAGGGGGGACGCTGGAATGGGACCATCGGCGCTCTCGTATGCGTCGATCCGCGCCAGGTTCGTGGGAAGACTAGTGCCGGAGACCGCCACGCTTTGCACGTAGGTGATATCGTTCTCGATTCCCCCGGCTGCCAGCACCGAGGGCGCATCCGCGGGCGAGGAAATCGTTCCGAAGGTGGGCAATTCGTTGGTCTGGTATTGATAGCCGTCAGCCCCCTCGTTGCCGGCCGCCGCCACCACTAAGGTCTGCCCGTTCTTCACCGCTGCTTCCATTGCCATAGCGGTGGGATCGCAGGCCACGCCGGACGGGTTGCCGCAGACTGAGCCCGTGTCGAGCGGCCCGGAAAATGCCGGCGCTCCCGAGGAAAAGTTCACTACATCCATCCCGTCTGTAACGGCATCGTCGAGCGCTTCGAGAATGCCGCTTTCCGACGCCGTATTGTTTACCTCCGGCGAGCCATAGATTTTGTAGTTCCCCAGGAACGCCTTGGGCGCCACCCCGGCTACCGACACGCCGTCGAAGGCCGTCGCGACTCCGGCTGCCACCGATGCTACCGCCGTGCCATGGCCATCGGTGTCACGCGCCGTCAAATCGTCCGGCCGCGAGTCCGCTGCCGGGTCTGTCAAGCTGCTCCCGGCCGCTATAGACGCCACGTAGCTCCGTGCCACGATGACCTTATTCGTGGTGAACGCCTTATTCGCCGTCGTATCGTATTTCGGAAAGCCCGAGGGCGCCGTGAGAGAGCTGTCGATGAACGATGGATTGGTCTGGTCTATGCCGCTGTCAATGATCGCTATCTTGAGCCCGGCGCCCGCTTTGCTCTCGCCGCCGATGGCTGAAGCGTTCCAGGCCCCCGCCACGTTGCTCAACGTGAGCTGATCGTTCATGTGAAACCGCCTGAGCGGCATGACCGCCTTCACGCCCGGCATACCCCGCAAAGCCTCTGCCTGTACCGGCGTGGCTCTCACGAACAATGCGTTCAGCAGGTGCTCGACCGCACCCGTTACGCGGACGTTGGTCCGCTCGATCTGCGTGCGCAGGCTTTGTTGCGCCTGTAGTAAATGCTGGCGGTAGGGCTCGGCCAAGGCGCGCGTCATTTCGATACGCCCGGGGTAGCGCTCCACGACGGGAGCTTCGTTCAACAACACGATCCACTCGCCGGAACCTGGCGGCATCGCTCCGGCCTTCAGCGTCAATAGCGCCATGCCACAAGACAGGGCCGCGGCTATTAGTAGTAACTGCTTGGCCACCTGTTGCGAACCATGTTTGCGACCGTACTGCATAGATATCATAGTCTCATGATCCGTTTCCAGCCGCTGTTAATTACGTGTAAAGGGATTTTGCAATGTCTTTACACCAGAGTTTTTTTTGCAACCTTTCGCGCCCTTCATCACGTCTCTGCGTAATTACAGGAGAAAACTATGCCCCGAGATCTGCACCTCACCCGACGCGGAGTGTTGCTGCTCGCCGCCGGCGCTGGAGCCCCGTCGTGGTTCCGTCTGTATGCCGGTGAGTCGGAGTTCTGGAACAAGAAAGATCCTTCGGAGTGGTCCAGAGAGGAAATCGACAAGCTCACCACCAAATCGCCTTGGGCGAAGGAGGTAACCGCGTCGACGCCTCAGTACACCGACGGTTCCGGTGGCACTGGAACCGGCACGGGCTACCCGGGTGGCGGCGGTACGGGCTATCCCGGCGGTGGCGGGACAGGCTATCCGGGCGGTGGCGGCCGCGGGGGCATGGGCATTCCCGGTATGGGCGGTGGTGGTATGGGCGGAGGCCGCGGACGCCGCGGCGGCGGTATGCCGATGCAATCGAAAGGAACGGTCCGCTGGGAAAGCGCCGCGCTCATCCGTGCAGCGCTGAAAACGCCACTTCCCGAGAATCTCGCCAATCACTACGTCATCAGCGTGAGCGGCATCCCGATCATCGCCAACGCCAACCGGCACTACGAAGACGGCAACGACGATACCACGGTATCCAAGGGTCCCACCCCGGACGTCCTCGAACGCATCAAGAATCTCACTTACCTGGAGCCCAAAGGCAAAGCTCCGGCGCAGCCCGATATCGTCCAGCAAGACAAAGGAACCGGCGGAATCGATGCGCTGCTGTTCGGCTTTTCCCATGAGGTGCTGCAGTTGACGCCGGAGGATAAGGAAGTCACCTTCACCACACAGTTCGGAAGGCTCGACCTGAAGACCAAATTCAACCTGAAGGACATGATGTATCATAAAGAACTGGCGCTGTAGATCGCATGAGCCCGGAACACCCGCGCTTGCAACACCCACCGCCCTATTGCACTTTTCGGAGCCTATAATTCGATGCGGAACGCCCTCAAAATGGCCGCTGGCATTCTTTGTGTGTGCCTTCTTTTCTGGATGCCAGCCGGGTCATGCCTTGGTCAACAAACGCCCGCCACGCAAAGTCCTGCCCAACAAAGTCCTGCCCAACAAAGTCCTGCGCAACCGGCTCCCCCACCGGCCGCCCAGCAAACTACGCAGCCGATAACCGTGCCTTCTTCGCAACAACCGGCCGTCGCGCCAACTCCGCCTCCCCCACCGCCATCGCCGGTGGACAAATATTTCACTGGCGACGGTTTCTCGCTCACCCTGTTTTATTGGCTGACTTACGGCCATCCGGTGATGGGCACCGGACATGACAATACCAACGGCGAACCGTCCGATTTGAGTACGCTCGGAAACGCGAAACAGACGCCTTCGTTCATCGCCAGCTTCCCGGCCGGCAAGAATAATTCCGTCCGGGTCTCCTACTTTCGCACACGGGGCGATGGCAATATCGTTCCCACCCAACCTCTCATCATCTATGGCACCAGCTTTCTCACCGGGGACTATCTGGCGACCAGCTACACTTTGCAGGACGCCAAGATCTCGCTCGACTATCTGTCTCTGCCCTTCCCGCTCAAGGGTTCCAAACTCCGGCTAAAGACTTTGTGGGAGGTGCAGGCCATCTGGATCCGCAACACCGTGGATGCGCCCCTGCGCGCGGGAGAAACGGACGCCTCCGGGAATCCCATCACCACCACCGGCATCGGAACCAATTGGTTTATCTACCCGAGCTTCGGTCTTGGCATCGATTACCTTGCCAGTAAGAATTTCCGCTTTGAGGTACGCGCATCCGGATTCATCCTGCCGCATCTTTCCACACTCTGGGACACTGAAGCCACGCTGAACTACCGGTTCGGAGCCTTTGAGCTCGAGGCCGGCGAGAAGGATTTCCACTTCAAGACCGCCCCCAAGCACGTCGAGTTTATACGAGACACGCTCACGGGATTATTCGTGGGCGTGCGTTGGTATCCTCACTCCCACAACCAGTGACACGGCGCCCGCACTCCTAGCGCCGCGAACACACCGCCAGCAGATACCGTCCGCTGGGACTGGCAATCTCATCCAGGATCTTCAAGCCCCCCTGCTGCTCGAGCAGCAAGCGGATGGCCTGCGTGGTGAAGCTATAGCGAAAGTTCATGACCACGCGCTCGGCGCGCTGCAGGAGCACATCCTGACCTGACACCGGGATGCGCAAGTCGCGGTCCGGCCGAAAATGGGCCCTGGTCACGTACAAGCCGGTCAGGCGGTCGTCACGCTTATGCTCCAGGCGCACTTCCCCTTCGTCTGGCGAGACGCCTAGCGCAGCCAATGGAGCGAAGGTGAACTGACGCATCGGATCGCCGTCGTGCAGCGCGCTTTCTTCTCCCTGGTAAATCTCAACATCGAGCGCCAGCCGATCGCCCGGATGCAGGCATTGCGCCAGTTGCCGTATGAGGTCTATCGGATCGAATCCGCCCAACGTATTGCCGGCCATCAGGAGCAACTTCGGAGATTCGGCGGCATCGGAAGCAAACACCAGGTGCATCGGGCTCGAGATGTCGGCCTTGATTCCGGAGGTCTCGATATCCAGATCCTCGCCGCCGGCGCAGGCCATTTCAAGCAGCGCCTGACTGGCGTCCACGGGAAAGTACCTCTGTTCGCGGCCGGACTGGCGGATAGGGTCGAGCAGCAACCGGTCGATGGAGCCTTCGCCCGCGCCCAGGCTGATGACTGGAACGGGACCGCTGAAGGGCTCCAAAAGCCACGTGGATCGGGCGGCAAGCTGTTTCCAGCATGGGCGCACGTCATGGAAGGCCGGCTCGTTTGCCACCGCTAGCCAGGCCCGCACAGATACCGGCGACCAGTAGAAGAACTTTTCGGGCAGATCTCGCCCCTCAATAGCTTCGGCAAGCTCCTGCACAATCTCGGCTTCCGTCAGAACGACTTCGATTTTCATGGGTCTATTTAACTATAAACCCATGATCTGAATGCCTGCATCGACGAACAGGACATTGCCGGTGACACCGCGGCCGAGATTGCTGGCCAGGAATGCGGCGGCATCCGCTACTTCGGCAGGATCGGTGTTACGGCGCAGCGGCGAGCGAGTTTCCACGTAATCCAGAATGGTGCTGAAGTCCTTGACGGCGCGTGCCGAGGCCGTTTTCACGGGGCCCGCGGAGATGGCGTTGACCCGTATGCGCTGTGGACCCAGGTCGCTGGCCAGATAGCGCACGGAAGCTTCGAGCGAGGCTTTGGCCACACCCATCACGTTATAGTTGGGCACTACGCGCGTGGATCCCAGATAAGTAAGCGTCGTCAGCGACCCGCCGGCCGTCATCGCCGGTACAGTCGCGCGCGCCACAGCCACCAGCGAATACGCGCTGACCTCCTGCGCCAGCAGGAAGCCGCCGCGCCCGGTCTCGACGAAAGGGCGGGTCAGATCTTCGCGATTGGCGAAGGCCAGACTATGGACCACCGCATCGAGCGGCCGGCCCAACGCCTGCAGCGATTCCGTGAGCTTCGCGAGGTCGTCGTCTTTGGTGACGTCGCATGGCCACACGCCGGCTACCGGCAGGCCCTGTGACAGCTCTTCGATAGCCACCTTCTGGCGATCTCCTAAATAGGTGAGCGCCAGGGTCGCCCCTTCCCTCCAGAAGGCCTGCGCGATGGCATAAGCCAGGCTCCATTTGTTCGCTATTCCGAGAATGAGGGCCAGCCTGCCCTCCAACAGATTTGGCATGGGATTATATTTCTATCGTAACCGCATCGGTTTGCCGCCATCGTCTTTGCTGCGCTGGGCGGCATCCATGAAGGCAAAGATCTCGAGCGTTTCCTGATTCGGCACGGGCGGCTGCCCGGATTCGAAGAACTTCATGATTTCCACCAGCAGCGGCCTGTAGCTATCGGTCGAGTGCGGATGGCTTTGCACCACCTGTTGCTTGGGGCGAAAGACTACGGCGCCGAAATCGCCATAAGGCCGCAGAGCCCGGACCGTGCCGATGCGTCCGTCCTTCCATCGGCCCACGATCACATCGGCATCCGCTGAAAATGTGCGGCTGACTTCCTCGCAGCCAGTGCCCATCAGCGTGTAGAGCAGCTCGATGGGATGAATCGCGTACCACGAAAGGTCCAGCGCATGGTGTGGCTCGAGCGGCCCGGGACCCCAGGTATCTACGCCAGTGGCATCGGCGAACTTCATGGTCTCGGCGATTTCGCCGAAGCGCAAACTCGAGGCGCTGAACCATTCGACCCCTGCCTCCCGGGCCAGGCGCGCGATTTCGCGGGCGTCCTCGAGCGTCGATGCCAGCGGTTTATCGATAAACAAGCGCTTATGCGCGGCGATCACGGCCTTGGCCTGCTCCAGGTGTACGCGGCCATCCACACTTTCGAGCAGCACCGCATCCACGTTGCGGCACAGCTCCGGAATGCTCGCGTAGAACTGCACCTTCCACTTGGTGCGCAACTCTTCGGCAAACTTGTCCACGCGCGTGGCGCTCGATTCCACATCCGGGCTGCCGCCTTTATAAGCTCCCACGACACGGCCCCCGGGAGTGTGATCGGGCGACAACTCGTCGTTCAACATTTGTGTAAACGCGATGGCGTGCGAAGTGTCGGTGCCGACAATGCCGATCCGCAAATTGGCAGCCACGGCCGGAATTATGCAAAGAAATACAATGGCGGTGAGCTTCACTTCCGGCATTGTACACTGTGTGGGGGGCTCGCGCCCGTCCGGGTTTCTTTCGCTGCATGGATCTGGCCACTCCGCTCACCTACATCAAAGGCGTTGGGCCGGCGCGCGCGGCTATGCTGGAAGCCAAAGGCCTCCGCACGGTCGAGGACTTGCTGGGCTACGTTCCGTTTCGTTACGAAGACCGCAGCAACGTGAAGACCGTCGCGGCGCTGGCGCCGGGCGAGATGGCCACGGTAATCGCGGAGGTCCGCTCGGCCAGCCTCTCCGGTTTCAAGCGCCGCAACCTGGGATTGTTCGAAGCCTCTTTCACCGATCACTCGCGCGGCATTCTGCTCGGCAAATGGTTTCATGGCGGATATCTCGCCAATGTGCTGGCCGCCGGGCAGAAGGTGGCGCTCTACGGCAAAGTGGAATTCGATAGCTATGCAGGCCAGCTCACCATGATGCATCCGGAATTCGAAATTCTCGCCGAAGAAGACAACGCGGCGGAAGCGGCTCTGCATCTCGGCCGGGTCGTACCGGTCTATGAGGCTGCCTCGAAGATCACTACGCGCATGCTCCGGGCGCTGGTACACCGTGTGCTCGAAGAGCTGCCGCCTATCGAAGATCGCCTGCCCGAAGACGTACGCCGGAGGTTGAAGCTCATAGACCGCTGGACCGCCGTCCGCCAGACTCACTTTCCGCCGCAGGATAGTGACATGCGGCTGCTCAACGCCTTCCGCTCACCCGCGCAGTTCCGCCTGATCTTCGAGGAATTCTTCTGGCTCGAGTGCGGCGTGGCGTTGAAGCGCAGCAAGGCGCGTACCGTTCCGGGAATCTCGTTCGATCTCAACGAGCGCGTGCGCGAAAAGGTCAAGGCCATGCTGCCGTTCAAGCCCACGGCGGCGCAGAAGCGCGTGCTGGGAGAAATTGCGCTGGATATGAAGGAGCCGACGCCGATGAACCGGTTGCTGCAAGGCGACGTCGGCAGCGGCAAGACCATCGTCGCCGCGGAGGCGGCGGTGATCGCGATTGAGAATGGATACCAAGTGGCCGTGCTGGCTCCTACCGAGATACTGGCCGCGCAGCACCTCTTCTACTTCAAGCAACTGCTGGGCAAGCTGGATTACGTGGTCGCGCTGCTGACCGGCTCGTTCTCCAGTCGTGAAAAGGCGCAACTCAAAAAGCTGATCGCCGCGGGGCTCGCACACGTGGTTATCGGCACGCACGCGCTGCTCGAAAAAGACGTCGAGTTCCAAAAGCTGGGTTTGGCCATCGTCGATGAGCAGCATCGCTTCGGCGTGATGCAGCGCTTCGAGCTGTTGCAGAAAGGCGTGCATCCGGACGTGCTGGTGATGACCGCAACCCCCATTCCGCGCACGCTCGCATTGACCCTGTATGGCGATCTGGATGTCTCTGTAATCGATGAAATGCCGCCGGGCCGCAAGCCCATTGTGACCCGGCACGTCACTGCTGATCATGCCGAGAGCGTGTACAGTTTCCTGAAGAATCAGATTGACGAGGGGCGCCAGGCCTACGTGGTATATCCGGTAATCGAGGAATCCGAATCGAGCGCCATGAAGGCCGCTGAAAAGATGCACGCGCATCTTTCGCAGGAAGTCTTTCCAGGCATCGCGGTGGGATTGATGCACGGCCGGCTGCCATCGGCCGAGAAGGAATCTGCCATGCAGCGCTTCAAGCAGGGAGAGCTCAAGATACTGGTCTCGACCACCGTGATCGAAGTCGGCGTAGACGTGCCCAACGCCACGGTGATGGTGGTCGAACAGGCCGAGCGTTTTGGCCTTTCGCAGCTCCACCAGCTTCGCGGACGCGTAGGGCGCGGCGCGGCGCAGAGCTATTGCATCCTGATTACGGAGCGCATGAACGACATCGCGCGGCAGCGTATCCGCACGCTTGTGGATTCGAACGACGGATTTCATATTGCCGAGATGGATCTGAAGCTGCGCGGCCCGGGCGAGTTCTTCGGCACCAAACAATCCGGACTGCCGTCGCTGCGGGTGGCGAACATCCTCAGAGACCAGGAGATTCTGGAGGCGGCGCGGCGCGATGCTGTCGATTTTGTCAGTCATCCGCCTTCCGAGGAAGAGCTGCGGCAAGCCATCGCCTACATTCGCGACCATTGGCAGCGGCAGTATGGCCTCGTGACGGTCGGCTGATGCGTGTGATTGGTGGACAGTTCCGGTCGCGCAGGCTGAAGACCCTTCCAGGTCTGGACACGCGGCCCACTCCCGACCGGCTGCGCGAAGCGCTTTTCAATGTGCTGGCGCCCCGCATCGCCGGCGCGGTTTTCCTGGATGCGTACGCGGGCACAGGCGCCGTGGGGATTGAAGCGCTCAGCCGTGGCGCCGCCCGCTGCATTTTTCTGGAGCGCACCCGCCACGCTGTGGATGCGATCCGGGAGAACCTGCACGCGCTGGGAATCGAAAATCGCGCGCGCGTGGTGCCTGGACCGGTGCTGAGGGCATTGGCGGCGCATCCCGCAAACATTGTGTTTCTCGATCCGCCCTACGAGATGGAGGCCGAATATGCGATGGCCTTGGGCGCGCTTGCGGCAGAGTCACAAGAGACGGTCATTGTGCAGCACTCCATCCGGTTCGAGCCGGGCGAAACACACGGCACACTCAAACGCACGCGCCTGCTGAAGCAAGGTAATAATGCGCTGAGCTTTTACCGGCGCGAGTGACTAACCCCGGAAGTAAAGATATCCGCCGAGAATACAAATGAGAACTACGCAGGAGCCGGCCACCTCTCTCCAACCCCAGCCCGCGCGAGTCTTGGCGCGATCTTCTTTGGTTGCCGTATCGAAGGTCAAGCTCTGAATCTTTGCATAATTAGGCGCGCTGGTCATATAACTCACAACCACCATGACGACAGCCGACACAATCGTAATGAGTACGCTGAAGTACTGGAAGTAGATGTTATTGACGATCCACAAAAACGATCCCGGCATATAACCCGTGAAGCCGCCCACGCCGAGCGTTACGGGAGTATCGACAATCATTCGGAATATGCCCAGCGCGAAGCCAACGATCATAGCCCAAAGTGCGCCTTGCCCATTCATGCGCTTAAAGAATACGCCTAAAAAGAACACCACAAAGATAGGCGGTGCGAGATAGCCCTGCACAGCTTGTAAGTAAGTGTAGAGACCGTGCGCATTCTTAATGACAGGTATCCAGGCCAGAGCGATTACTACCATGATGGTGGTGGCCATGCGGCCGGTACGCACCAACTGATGCTGCGTAGCTCCTACTTTCCATTTCTGATAAAGATCCACGGTAAAGAGAGTGGAACAGGCGTTGAATACGCCTGCGAGCGACCCCATCAATGCGGATAGCAATCCCGCCACTACAATGCCGCGAATTCCCGGGGGCAGCAGATATTGGACCATCATCGGAAAAGCGCCATTCGAAATGGCCGGAATCGTCTTGCCGTCCGGACCGATCATGGGCGTAAGCTCCGGAACCTTGCCGCTCTTGGCCAGTGCAAAGCAGATGAGACCCGGCACAATGAACAGATATACAGGAAATAGCTTGAGAAATCCGGCGAAGATACTACCCCGGCGGGCTACTCTCTCGTTCGGCGCGCCCAACGCCCTTTGTACGATGTATTGGTCCGTGCACCAATACCATAGGCCTATGATAGGCGCGCAGAACAACATGCCGAGCCATGGGAAGTTATCGTTGAAGTACCAGGCTTGTCTCACCACTTGCCCGGTCGTGCCAGTCTGTATAACGGGCGCCCAGGTACCCTGTACTCCGGCGGGAATAAGCGGCTTCCAGAGGTTAAACATGTCGGAGCCGCATATGTGCCGTAGCTCACTCCAGCCTCCCAGCCGAATCAGTCCATAACCCGTCAGCAGGCCCGAGCCGACGATTAGTACAGTGACCTGGACGGCGTCATTGTAAGCCACCGCGCGCATGCCGCCGAGCGTCGTGTAAAGTCCGGTTAACACAATCACCAGTACGGAGCCGATCCAGAAGCTGTCGATCGAAACTCCGCCGATATCCAGCGTCATATTCGGGAACAGAGTGCCAAAGACCACTCCTCCGGCGAAAATGCCCACCGCGATCTTGGATATAACGAAGGTAATCAGAGAGACGATAGACAACACATAGCGGGACTTCTCATTGAACCTGCGCTCCAAAAATTCCGGCATGGTGAAAACCATGGAGCGCATGTAGAACGGAACGAAGACCCACGCGAGCACCAGCAGGCACCAGGCGTGCAACTCGTAGTGCGCCATGGCCACCCCGCTGGTGGCTCCCGAGCCGGCCAGACCCACGATGTGCTCCGATCCGATATTGGAAGCGAAGATGGACGCACCGATGATCCACCAGCCCAGATTGCGCCCCGCCAGAAAGTAGTCGGTTGCCGAGTCCTTGCTCTTGCGAACTACCCACCACGCCACGCAGAGCAAGATACCGAAATAAAGCGCAATCATCAACCAGTCGAGCCCGGTGATCCGCGATTGGCCGATTGCGGAGAACAGCACGGCAGGCATGGCCATCGTTTCGATTTCCCCCTACTTTGGTTGGAACAATCGCCTATCATGACAGATTGTCAGGCGGGGAGTAAACGCTCTAGCCGTGCTTGGCGCGGATGACGTCCACCAGTTCCTGCACGGCGGCGGCGCTTTTTTGCAGCATTCCCTGTTCTTCAGGCGCGAGCTTCATCTGGTAGATCTGCTCGATCCCGCGAGAGCCGAGCTTCACCGGCACGCCCACAAACAGGCCGTGGATGCCATACTCGCCTTCGAGATAAGCGGCGCATGGCAGCACTTTCTTCTTGTCTTTGAGGATGGATTCGGCCATCTCGACGGCGGCAGCCGATGGGGCATAGTAGGCGCTGCCGGTCTTCAGATATTTGACGATTTCGGCGCCGCCGTTGCGCGTGCGGTCCACGATCCGGTCGATGGTGGCCTGATCCATCAGCTCTGTAAGCGGTATCCCGGCGACGTTGGTCAGGCGCACCAGCGGCACCATCGTATCGCCGTGGCCGCCCATCACTACCCCGGTGACGCTCTCGACTGAAACCTTTAGCTCCAGGGCGATAAACGTGCGGAAGCGCGCGCTATCCAGAACGCCGGCCATACCCATTACGCGATTCTTGCTGAATTTGGAAACCATGTGCGCGGTCTGGCACATAGCATCCAGCGGATTGGTGACAATGATCAGGATGCAGTTGGGCGAATACTTCACGGCCTGTTCGGTGGCCCCGCGAACTATGTCGTAGTTAGCCAGCAGCAGGTCGTCGCGGCTCATGCCGGGCTTGCGGGGAAAACCGGCGGTGAGAATCACGATGTCTGAGTTCGCCGTAGGCTCGTAATCGTTGGAGCCGGTAAGAGTGACGTCGTAGCCCTGCACGGGACCGGATTGCAGCAGGTCTAGCGATTTTCCCTGTGGCACTCCCTCGACTACATCCACCAGCACGACATCCGCCAGCTCCTTATCGGCAATGCGCAGGGCGCAAGTGGCGCCTACGTGGCCGGCGCCCACAACGGTGACTTTTTTTCGCAATGAAAGCTCCTTGAAGGATTGAAACCGGATTATATCGCCATTCAGCTTCGTTACAATGTTCTGTTAGAGATCCCGTAGATGTTCCACCTGCTCGAAAAAGAAGTACAGCGAGCCTTTCACGATCATGTCCAGGCGCGTTATGGCGTGGATCTGACCGTAGCGCTCGAGCAGCCCAAGCAAAGTGATTTCGGCGAGCTGGCGGTCCCGGTTGCATTTCAATTAGCGAAGCTGTTGAAGCAGCCTCCGCGGAAAATTGCCGCGGAGTTGGTGGCTGAGATTGCCAGGATTCCAGGCGTGGCGGCGCTCGAAGTGGCCGGAAACGGATATATCAACATCCGTTTCGATCGCGCCGGCTATGCGCTTAACCTCCTGCATCCTGCCGTTGAAGAAGCAGGCTCCATAGCCGGGAAGATCATCGTCGAGCACACCAATATCAACCCCAACAAGGCGGCGCACATAGGCCACCTGCGCAACGCGGCCCTGGGCGATACTTTCGTTCGCATGCTGCGCGCCCGCGGAGAGCGCGTGGAAGTGCAGAACTATATCGACAATACCGGTGTGCAGGTCGCCGACGTGGTAGCCGGATTTCACTACCTCGAGCACCAGACTCCGGAACAAGTGCGCCGGCTTACGCAAGACCCCGGCTTGCGCTTCGACTATCTCTGCTGGGACTTGTATGCGCGCACTTCACTGCACTACCAGCAGGCGCCTGAATCGCTCGCATGGCGGAGCGAGACGCTGCACTCGATAGAAGCCGGACGCGGCGCGCAGGCCGAATTGGCCCACATCGTGGCGGACGCCATCGTCGAACGTCACCTGGCGACCATGCTGCGCCTCGGGGTCGAGTACGATGTGCTGCCGCGCGAGAGCGAGATCCTGCATTTGCAGTTCTGGACGTCCGCCTTCGCTCTGCTAAAAGAGCGCCACGCGATCTATCTGGAGACGCAAGGTAAGAACGCCGGTTGTTGGGTAATGCCTGCGGAAGCCTTCGCCGGCGATTCCGGCACGGAAGATAGCAAGGTGATCGTGCGATCTAATGGAACGGTCACTTATGTGGGCAAGGACATCGCCTACCAGCTTTGGAAGTTCGGCCTCCTGGGAAAGGATTTCTATTACCGCCCGCTCACCCGCTACGCCGACGGGCGCGTGCTGTGGGTTTCGACCGATCGGGCCGAACCGCCGGATGACATGGGGGCCTCTATTCCATCGTTCGGCCGCGGCACGCGCGTTTACAATGTGATCGACGTGCGGCAGTCCTATTTGCAGGATGTGGTGGTGGCTGGGCTGAAGGCGCTGGGCTTCGACAAGCAGGCTGCCCAGTCCGTGCACTTCTCCTATGAGATGGTGGCGTTATCGCCGCGCTGCTGCGCCGAGCTGGGGATTCCGCTTTCCGAAGAGGACCGGGCGCGGCCTTACATCGAAGTCTCCGGGCGCAAAGGACTGGGAGTAAAGGCCGACGACCTGATCGATACACTGATCGGGAAAGCGCTGGAGGAAGTTGCCTCGCGCCATGCCGACGCGACGCCTGAGGAACAGCGCGGCATTGCCACGCAGATTGCCATTGGCGCCGTGAGGTATTTTCTGCTGAAGTTTACGCGCAATTCTGTAATCGCCTTCGACTTTCAGGAAGCGCTGAGTTTCGAAGGCGAGACCGGGCCATACGTGCAGTATGCCGCGGTGCGGGCGCGCAACATTCTGCGCAAGCTGGAAGAGAAAGGCGAACCGATGCCGGACTTTGCCGCGGAGCTCACAGGAGAGGCTCTCGGCCGGCAACTGGCCGGTGAAGATTTCTGGCAAGTGCTTCTGACCGCCTCAAAAGCGGACGCGGCCGTAGAGCGTGCCGTATCCGCCGGCGAGCCGGCGCACGTAGCCCGCTACGCTTTCCAACTGGCGCAGTTGTTCAATAACTTCTACCATCTCTATTCCATCATTCACGAAGAGAACCGCGAGAAGAAGATTTTCCTGCTATGGATGACGGACTTTTTCGGACGGCAGCTGGAGCGCACTTTGGGTATTCTGGGTATCCCGGTGCCTGAATATATGTAAGGTTCGGAAACGGCGCTCACCGGCCGCTATTCGCCGCGGCCCACTCCACACCCTGCGCAAACAGCTTTCGAAATTCCGGACACCGCAGATTCGGATTGGGCTCATCCTGCCAGGTGTGGCCCAGCATCGTTGTGTACACTCTGCCTTTGCCATAATTGCGCACCCAATCCATGGGCTCGTTCTGGTGAGAGATTTCCGATGCCGGCAAGCCGCGTGTTACCGGATGGTGGGCAGCCAGCACATGGACCTCGAAGCTATGCCGCGGGCCGTGTCCCGGATCGAGGCCTGTTCCTGGAGCGATGCGTACCACTTGGCCACCCGGTAGGATCGTCAGTCCCGGCCCAAAATCTTTGCCGCGCCAGCCCAGGCCGATCATGTCGTTATACGCGCTCCAATGGAGAAACGCATTGTTCGCCGCATGGTAGACAACCAGTCCACCACCGCCGCGGACGTAGGCTTCGAGCGCTTCCTCAACCCGGCCGGGCCAGCGAATTCCGGCATCGGTAGGCCCCCCGTTGAAGTTATTGATTACGGCGCGATACCGGGAGAAGTCCGGGCGCCATGAGTCCCACGACATAATGGGGGCATTGGCAGGCGGAGTGGTGGAGACGTCCACAGTGAAGCGTCCACTCTCGGTTAACTGGACCGTCACGTCCGATCGGAGTAGACTGGACGGTGAGGTGAAGGATGCCCCGCTCTCTTGGCTTTGTCACTGTCGGTTTCATCGCTGCACTGGCCGCCAGAGGTGGTACCGGGGTGCCTCCGCGTCCGGCCAGTTCGGACTACCCGGTCCATCAGGAAGCGGCGGGCGCCACCATCGCGGCCACCCTGGTGCCGCCGGATCTGGCCAAAAGGATTTTCCCGGCCGACGTCAACAAGAATTACTCAGTTGTCGAAGTGGCGGTTTATCCGCTGGACGGTCAGACTGTCTACATCGACTCGTTCGACTTCGGCCTGAAGTTTGGTCCCGACGAAGTGAGCCACCCCAGAACGCCTCAGGAAATCGCCACGATGTGGGACGAAAAGAATGCCCCGCAGCCCGGGCATAAAGTCGGCGTAACGGGCGAGACCGGCGTAGTGTACAGCAGCGGCAACGATCCTATCAATGGCCGGTCGCGCGGTTTGGGAACTTACACCGGAGTGGCTGTAGATTCCGGTCAGCCTCCGCCGCCTCCGCCGCCTCCGCCGCCTCCCGGCGATCCGCGCCTGGTCGAGGCGCAGATTGCAGCCCGGGCGTTACCGGAAGGCCCGGTCGTCCGGCCAGTTGCCGGTTATCTTTATTTCCCTTTGATTTCCAAGAAAAGCAAGAAGGCGGCCATGGAGTTGCAATATTTGAAAGATGGCGTGCTGGTCAGTCTGCCGTTCCCCGCGCGATAGGCTACTGCTGCACTGCAGGCTTATCATATTATGTGGTGACCGAACGGCTGTATTATACCGACTCCTATTTGCAGGAGTTTCGTGCGCGAGTAACCGGTAGCGCTGATGACGGCCGGCGCATTTATCTCGAACGCACGGCGTTTTATCCCACATCAGGAGGCCAGCCACACGATAGGGGCGCTATCGCGGGCGTGCCCGTCGTAGAGATAGCGGATGAAGGAGAGCGCGTCGCGCACATTATGGCGGCGAACGGTGCTGCTGTGGAAGGCTCGGAGGTCGAGTGCCGGATCGATTGGGACCGCCGCTTCGATCACATGCAGCAGCATAGCGGACAGCACCTGCTTTCCGCCGTTATCGTTGCCAGGTTCGGGCTGCCCACGGTCAGCTTCCACCTTGGCCAGGAAAGCTCCACCATCGACCTCGACGCCGGGGCTCTCGACGCGGCTACGGTGGTCGAAGCCGAGCGCCTCGCCAACCAGGCAGTCTTTGAAGATCGGCCGATCCACGTCTCCTTCGAGGATGCCGCCGAAGCGCGCGGCCTGCGCAAGCCATCCGAGCGCTCCGGCACTTTACGTATTGTGTCGATACAGGATCTCGACCGCAGCGCCTGCGGGGGCACACACGTGCGGCACACCGGGGAGATCGGTCCGATCCTGATTCGCAAACTCGATAAGGTGCGCAACACGGTGCGCGTGGAGTTCCTGTGCGGAGGGCGGGCGGTGCGCCGGGCGCGAGCTGATTTTGACGCGCTGTCCCGTGTGGCGCAGATGTTCTCCGGAGCGCTCGAGGATGCCCCGGAGTTGGTGCGCATCGAGGTTGAAGCCGCGCGGGCGAACGATAAGTTGCGCCGCAGGCTGGAGGCGGATCTGGCGCAGTACCAAGGCCGCGAGTTATATGCGGGGACCGCGCCGGATGAAACAGGCTTGCGGAGGGTGCTGCGGCGCCTGCCGAACGGTAGCCTGGAAGACGTCCGCGCGCTGGCGCAGAGTTTCACCGCGCAATCGAAAGCCGTATTCGCCGCCGCGCTCGACGAGCCGCCCGCGTTACTCCTGGCGGTATCCGCGGACACAGGAGTGGATGCCGGAAAGCTGCTGAAAGCGGCGCTTATTCAAGCCGGCGGACGCGGCGGAGGCAACTCGCGCATGGCGCAGGGCAGCCTTCCCAGCCGGGAGGCCCTGGAGCGGGCCATCGACCAGATCAGAAAATTTTGATCCGCAGAAATTTCTGCGGATCTTCGCGGAATTCTTTGACTGTGGTTGCGAGCTCCTGCAGCGATCCGTGCAGAGACTCGTAAACTTGCGCACTCACCAGCATGTGCCCCATAGCGCCTTCTCCATAATTCAGCGCATCCACCGACTCGATCCAGGACGTGACGCGCCGGTTCAAGTCGGTGTAAGCGGTATCGCTCACCAGCAGTTGTCCGCCGGTGCCCTTGCCCGCATTGAGATCCGCCAGCGTGCGCCGCAGTTGTTCGATCTGATCGAGGACCTGGTCATACTGCGAAGTGTTCCGCAGGTAAGGGCTGGCCTCTAACTGCGAAAGCCGGTCGTCGATCTGGCGCAGAGGCGTGCGAAGATCTTCGTACCCCTTGGTACGGTACAGAAACTGACCTAACTGAGTGTTGGTGCTGACGGCGGCTCGCAAGCTGTTGTCCACATCGGCGACCCCATGCAGGAAACTGTCGTACAACTCGTCCCCCATCACGAATTCGCCCAGGCTTCCCTTGCCGTCTTGAATGTCCCTGAAAATCTGATCGATGGCCCGCAACTGCGCCCCGAACTGCTCCAGGTCGAGGCTCTTCACGAAGTTGCTGGGCGGACGGAAACGCAACTCACCGCCTGGACTCACCCGCCGCGAGCTGCGGCCCATGGTGATGTCGATATATTTATCGCCGAGCATCGTCGCGGAATCCACGCCGGTGAGCGAGTCTTCGGGAATGTTACGTAGGAACTCCTCCTCGATCTTGAGCTGCACTTCGACCACGCGGTTGGGATCCTTGGACCTGGTGAGGCGGAGTGCGTCCACTTTGCCTATGTGAACACCATTGAGCAGCACCGGCGAATCGGTGCTCACGCCGGTCGAATCGGGAAGATAAGTGCTAAGGGTGGTCTTGGCTTTCAGCCAGGTGCCGCCACTCAACAAAAAGACGAGCACCCCAAGCACGGAGAGCGCGGAGGCAGCCAGAACGGCGCTTCGCGTCTTAGCCCACTGCACTCGCTCGGCGGAAGGCATGCGTATCTCGATTGTAAAACGCCCAGAGCTAGCGGCCGCCCGCTCCCACGCAACAGACACCGGCCACGATCAGAAGCAGCCCGATCATCTTTTGGCGCGTGAACGCCTCGTTGAAGAAAATGCGCGACCAGATCAAAGTCCAGATGTAGCTCACTGCCACCATGGGATAGAGGACCGAAAGCTCCCCTGGCGGGCGAAGGCCCATCACGAAGAAATAGGAAGAGATCAGAAACAGCACCACACCCATTGCCAGACGCCAGTTGAACAGATGCAGCCAACCGCGGTGCAACTCCTGGGCGCCGTACTTCAGGAAGGCCGCGCCAATGGAGCCGAAGATCGAGGCCACCAGCACCAATAGCATGTGGCTGAGCGGCGTCTTCAACGCCGGCCGCCTTTGCCCAGCACCGCCACGCCCGATACGATCAGCACGATGCCCACTAATTTCCATCGGTTGATCTGGTCGTGAAAGACCAGGAAGGAAAGAACCGTCACCCACACATAAGTCAGCGCGATAACCGGATAGAGCAGGGACAACTCCCCATCCTTCAGGGCGATCACCAGCAGCACCGTCGAGATTCCGTAGAGGCAATACCCTCCGAGCAGGGGGAGATTGGTGATCATGCCCAGCAGTCCCGGATGGGAAATCTGATTGGCCCCGGTCTTCATGAGTACCTGGGCGGCGGCGCCGAGAATTGTGCAGCAAAACACCAGGGCCACCGGCTGGCGCCGCGCGGGCTGCTCGGATGCCCGCGGGGAATCGGCAACGATAGCGCTCAAACTGGCTCCATTGCCAACAGAATATCAGGCTTTCCGCTACAATAGTTGTCTGTGGGGCAAAAGAAAGCGACAACGATCGTGGACGAGCAAGCCACTGCTTCCGGGGTGGTGAAGGTAGATCCGCCGCGCGGATTCGTGGCTGAGTGGACCGTTACCATCATCCTGCTCCTGTTCGGCACCACCACCTTGGTGCAGGCTTTTGTGATCCCGACCGGTTCCATGGAAGATACGCTGCTCATCGGCGATCATCTGCTGGTGGATAAGCTGGCGTACGCGCCGCCGGGTCCGGTTTCCAAATACCTCCTGCCGTACGAAGACGTGAAGCGCGGCGATATCATCGTCTTTCGCTATCCCGTGGACATCCGGCAGACCTTCGTGAAGCGCTGCATGGGCGTTCCCGGCGACCATATCAAACTGGTCAACAAAGAGGTCTACCTGAACGGCAAGAAACTGGACGAGCCGTACGTTTATCACAAAACCACGTACATCAACTCTTACCGCGACAACTTTCCAAGCGACCCCGACGTGCCGATACACGATTTCGGACACGATATGCTCGACCATCACGTGCAGAATGGCGAAGTGGTGGTGCCGCCGGACAGCTTTTTCGCCATGGGCGACAACCGGGATTTTTCGCTGGACAGCCGCTATTGGGGATTCGTGCCGCGCGAGAATATTATTGGCAAGCCGCTGATCATTTACTGGTCGTATGATGCGCCTACCGAGGCTCTCTCGAATCCCACCATCGGCATCGATCACCTGATCGATCTGGGGGAGCACTTCTTCACCAAGACGCGATGGCGCCGCACGCTGATGCTGATCCACGGCTACCCGGTACACTAACCGTAGATGCCGAGTCGGCACCACTATGGCCTGATCCTGGCAGGCGGCCGCGGCACGCGCTTCTGGCCGCGCAGCCGGCGCCGTTCCGCCAAGCAGGTTCTTAACGTAGTGGGCGCCCGCTCACTGATCCAGAACACCATAGACCGGCTGACGCCGGTGATCCCGCCGGAACGCCTGTGGGTGCTTACCAACGATTACTTGCGGGCGGAAATTGTGCGCCAGATCCCCGAGATTCCGGCCCGGCAGATTCTCACAGAACCCGCGCAGCGGAACACCGCGCCGGCCATCGGTCTCGCGGCACACATCCTGCAGTCGATCGACCCGGACGCGGTCATGGGCGTTTTCCCCGCCGATCATGTGATTGAGCGGGAGGCACGCTTCCGCCGGTTGGTGCGCGCCGCGTTCCGCTCGGCGGCGGCAGGCCGTATAACGGTGCTGGGCATCTTACCGCGCTGGCCGGAAACCGGCTACGGCTACATCGAATTTCCGGGCGGCATGGAACCAGGCGCAAAGCCTGTCCCGATTCGAAAGTTCCGCGAGAAGCCGAATGCCGCCACGGCGCGGCGGTACCTGGCTTCCGGCCGATACTTCTGGAATGCCGGGATGTTCTTCTGGCGGGCCGGCGTGCTGCTCGAAGAATTGCGCAAGCACCTGCCGCGGACCGCCAGCATTCTCGCTTCGCTGCCGCCATTTGAAGATCGACGGTTTGGCTCCAGACTGCGCGCGGCGTTTCCCCTTTGCGAGAACATCTCGATCGATTATGCGGTGCTGGAGAAGGCGCGCGACGTGGCCGGAATCGCGTGCGGCGAGATCGGCTGGAACGATGTAGGAAGCTGGAACGCGGTATTCGAACTGCTGCCCCACGACGCGAATGGCAATGCGCTGCCGGAGAACACCATCTCGCGAGGAAGCTTCGGCAACTACGTACACGCGAACGGAAAGATGGTGGCGCTGCTGGGCGTGTCGAACCTGATTGTCATCGATACTCCCGATGCGCTGCTGGTAGCGCATCGGGAGAGCGCTCAGAAGGTGGGCGAGATCGTCACCCTTCTCGAGCAGCAGGAGCGCGAGGATTTGCTGTAGAAGGCAGCCTACTGGACGGCGTCGTCTTCCGGCAGCATCGGAGTTTGAGTCGCTTTATTCCCGGCCGTACCCGAGAAGCCCAGAATGGTAACCTCGCCGTTAATGGTGTACTGGATCTTGCTTCCGACACCGGTGGTTCCCGTGGCGGCGGTCAGAGTCTGGGGAGACGGCGTGAAGGGCGCCGGATGGGTCAAAATGGAAGACGGAAAACTGCCGTGCCTCAAATCGATAGTTCCCACCACGGTGACAATGAAATTTGCTTCTGTAAGATTAGCGGTGAGGGTCACCACGTCCGGACCACTGGAAGGCAACGTAATTCTCATCGACGCCGGCGAACTCGTAACATAAGTGGCGGTGCCAAGATCCACCGTAACGCTGCCGGCCGGCAGGGAGTATGTGGCTGAATTAGCTGTCGTCTTGGTAGGCGACAGCGACTCGCTTATCACTATCTTGACCGAAGCGGTCTCCCCGCTGGTGCCCAGCGGATCGATCCCGGACAAAACAGCCCCGATCGTACCACTGACGTTAACTCCAAGCGTGACATCCGGAGTGGGTTGCGCCAGCAGCGGGCAAAGCCCCAGGACAAGAACAGTAGACAACGATAGCAAACGTTCTATGTACATCGATTTTTCTCCATTGATTTGATCTTTGAGCGGCGCGATCTACGAGTGTATGTCTTGCCGTTGCGAATAGCAAGGAAAACCCGGTTGCAATCCTGTATCAGCCTGAAGCGCGGAGGGCGCGCGCAGCGATGGCGGCAACCTCTCCACCCCACGAGCACGAGAGGAATAAGCCGAGTCCGGCCGAATCTGTAAGGCTGCGCGGCGAACCGGTTACCAGATCGAGACCCAGATCCGCTCGATCCCGGCGATGACGCGCGATGGGCGGTACGCACCCTTGCCGCGCGCACAGCAGTCCCAACCCCAACTCCACGGCAGTGGTGGCCGCGCCCATGTAACCGGTCTGGCTCTTCAGAGCGGTGATGGGAACCCGGTTTCCAACGATGGCGTTGAGCGCGGCCGCTTCGGATAGATCGCCGTCCGCGATACCAAGACCGGCCGCCACTACAAAATCCGGCCGCTGATTTTGCATGGCATCGTACGCCACCCGTGAGATTTCGTCGGCATCGCACGCCGGCCGCCAACGCCCGGCCGCGCTCATCCCCGCGGAGGCGCCGCAAAACTCGCCCAGCATGGTCGCCCCGCGGGCTTCGGCGTGTTCCCATCGTTCCAGCACCAGGAAGCCTGCCCCCTCTCCGAGCACCAGCCCATCTGCTTCGTCGTCGAAGGGCCGATAAGCCTCCGCGGGGTCGGCGTGGGACAACAGGCCCGCCTGTTCATACGCCAGGAAATTGCCCGCGGTCGCGAGCGAGTCATATCCGCCGGCCACAGACACGTCGCAGCGGCCCTCCAGTAAATCCAGATACGCCGCGTTTAACGCGAGCGCCGAAGCAGTGTCCTTCTGGGTGAAGTTGCCGTTCGGCCCGCGGATGCCAAACTCGGTCGAGAGCAGGGCGAGGCCGCCATTCGCCAATGTTCGGAGGCAGATGTAACGGTCGATCAGGTGAGAAGGAAGGCCGCCGAGATATTTGTAATCCATCTCGCGGCCCGCGTCCCAGGCCATGATCAGCGAGGGAAAGAAATGATCGTATTCGACGCCGGTCTGGCCGGAGCCCACCTGGATACCCACACGTGTCGCGTCCATCTGAGTGGGGTCGAAACCACTTTGCGCTACGGCTTCGCGCGCAGCACGCATGGCAAACTGCACGGAGCGGCTCATGAACTTGAAATTTTTCGGAAAGCGAAGCGCGGACTCGAGCTCAAAATTCGGAACGGTTGCGAGGGCTGTGGCCGAGTGGCCCTCTACATTAATGGTGTGAGCGGGTCCAATCGCGGATTCGCCACGGCAGCTGCGGGCCACATTTTCCGCGGCAGAGAGTCCGAGCGGTGTGACAAGACCGACTCCCGTGATGGCCACGCGCTGCATTCGCTCGAAACAGAAAAAGGGCTCCGCGTTAGCGGAGCCCTAAGCATTCAGTATTCAACAAAAGACTCTTTCGAGGGACTCGAAGTTAGCTCTTGCGCACCCTTCTGCGAAGTAAGCCGAGACCGAGCAGCCCGGAACCAAGTAACACGAGGCTGACCGGCTCGGGAACGGAGGCTACTTCAAAGCTCTGATCCAGCTCGCTTAACTGGCCACTACCGGCAACACCACCTGGCGAACCGCTGCCCGTTTCGATGTCTTTGAAGATATAGATGGGGCTAGTGGTTGCAAATGGAAGCGAAAACACTGGCGCATTTGGATCGTTGCTGTAATCCGAGACCGAACCGAGCTGAGAGGTGGGGCAAAGGAAAGCCGATGGACCCGACGTCGGAATCGGTGTGGAGCACGCTCTCTCAGTTACAGTCGCGTCGGTGCCCCCGACGGCGAGATCGAGTTGCGAAACTCCACCCGTCACTTCGAACAGAAACCCTTCATCCTGCGACGCTTCCAGATTCGGATTGAGGTTGAGGGATACGGCGCCCGTCACCGAATCGTAAGTAGCGCCATTGAGATCTACCGTACCGATTGCATCTCCATCGGGGTTGACCACCTCGAAATTGCTGAAAGTCAAAGTACCGCACGTGAATGTAAGAGCTGCAGGGTCACCAACGCTAACCGCCCCGATCGAGCCTGGACACGTAATTGGGGATGCGTTCGCGGCTGTCAAAGTAAGCAGCGCGACCGCCCATACCGCTAAAATCTTCATTTCGTCTTCCTCCGAAAGTTCCTGCTTAGATTTTCGCCTCGCCCCTGCCATTTGGTTCAGACCAAATGGATGGACTCAGTCTCAATCAGTTTGAAGAATACAGCAGTACTCCAGGCAATGCAAGGCGTATAGCCTGAGGTTGAGCGTACTTGCGGAGGTTCACGTAAGGAGTCCATGTGTGTTTTCGGTCCGCTCCTGGCGATTTGAAATAGTACCAGTAGAAATCCGCATTGTTCGATACAACCTGTAGATAATTAATCGCTTGTCTATACTATATATTGTGTATGATGAAATGCTACATAGTTTGATAACGCCCAGTACCCGGCGGCCAATCATCATATGTAACGAAAGATACGGAGGGGTCACTTTTTCGCGTTGTTCTTCACCCGGGCGGGCGGCGAATGGCGATGCCCAGCTCTTTCAACTGGCGCTCCGGAACGCTCGAGGGGGCGTCGCACATCAGGTCCGTAGCGCGGGCCGTCTTGGGGAATGGGATGACGTCCCGAATGGATGTTTCGCCGGCAAGGATCATCACCAGACGATCGAGTCCGAGAGCAATACCGCCATGGGGCGGGGCGCCGTACTCGAGAGCTTCCAACAGGAAACCGAAGCGCCGGCGAGCTTCCTCTTCGCTAAAGCCAAGTGCGGCGAACACTTTCGATTGCACGTCGCGGCGGTGAATACGGATGGAGCCCGAGCCTAGCTCAGTTCCGTTCAGCACCAGGTCGTAGGATTTGGCCCGGCAGCGAGCCGGATCGCCGGTAAGTTTCTCGAGATCGTCATCGTGTACGGAGGTGAAGGGATGGTGGGCGGCGTTCCAGCGGCGCTCGTCTTCATCCCATTCGAACATGGGAAAATCCATGACCCAGAGAAATTGGAAATTGCGGGGGTCGAGCAGCTTGTGCCGCTCGTTGTATTTCTGGGCAGCGAATAGACGCAACTGTCCGCATGCCTGAAATACGGTTTCTTCCGGCCGCTGGCCTTGGGGCTCGCCGGCCCAGGCCGCCAGCAGCAACAGGTCATCCGATGCGGCGGCGGTCAAGCCGCGGACGCGCGCCATGGGTTCGGGATGATCGCGTTCGATTCGTTTGGGATCGTCGTAGACGCGCAGACCCCGCTCCTGACCGTAAGCTTTCAGCTCATCCCGCTCGCGGCGGGTGAGCGCGCCAACCCGGGGAATGTGGATGGCCACCAGCGGCAGCCCCGGAGTGCTCAAGCTGCCGGCGGGAAACAGATCCTCGACCGGATGCATAGGCGGTATGCGGCGATCCGGCTTATCGACACCGTAGCCGCGCATGGCGTCGGCATAGGTCAAGCGTGCAAAAGGGGGCTCCACCTGGAAGCCGGCCACCTCACAGATGCGCCGCACCAAAGGCTCGATCACTTCGAGGATGCGCTCTTCCTGGGGGAAGGACATTTCCAGGTCAATTTGGGTGAATTCGGGCTGGCGGTCCGCGCGCAGATCCTCATCCCGGAAGCAGCGTACGATCTGGAAATACTTGTCGAAGCCGCTGACCATGAGCAGTTGTTTGAAAATCTGTGGAGATTGCGGCAGCGCATAGAAACTGCCAGGCTGGACGCGGCTGGGAACCAGGTAGTCGCGCGCGCCCTCCGGAGTGGAGCGGGTCATGAAGGGAGTTTCGATTTCGAGGAAGCCTTGCGCATTGAGAAATTCGCGCGCGGCGAAAGAAATCTGCGAGCGCAGGATGATATTGCGCTGCATGTGCGGGCGGCGGAGGTCGACATAACGGTATTTCAGCCGGACGTCTTCGCCCACGTCCACGGTCTCTTCCATGGGAAAGGGCGGAGTACGCGATTCGTTCAGAATCCAGATCCTTTCGGCAACCAGCTCGACTTCACCCGTTGCGAGGCTCGGATTAACCGTATCCGCGCCGCGGAGCGCAACCAGACCTTCGACGGCGATCACATACTCGGGCCGGACCTGCTCGGCCTTACGATAGACTGCCTCTCCGACTTCTGCATGGAAGACGATCTGGGTGACGCCATAGCGGTCGCGCAGGTGAATGAAGATCACGCCGCCGAGATCGCGGTGGCGATGCACCCAGCCCATCAGCAAGGCGCGCGAACCTGCCTCCGGCGCGCGCAACTGTCCACAGGTGTGGGTACGCCGCAGGCTGCCGAGAAAATCGAGTGCAGTTTCCATGAACCAATTCTTGGGATGAAAATGATGCTAACATGCGGCGCTACAATTCGGTTATGCATCGAGCCGTTCCCGCCATGCTGGTGGCCGCCTGTTTGTGGGCTCAGAAACAGCCCTTCGACGCACAAGCGTTGCTGGATCTGGCCCGCATCAGCGATCCGCAGGTTTCGCCGGACGGCCGCCAGGTGGCTTACACAGTCCAGAGAATCGATGTTCCCAACAACAAGCGCATCACTCAGATCTTTGTAGTGCCCCTGGCGGGTGGCGCCGCGAAGCAAATTACCGCAAGCGGGGAGGACAACGAACGGCCGCGATGGCTGCCCGATTCGACCCATCTCGCGTTCATCTCGGATCGCGCGGGTACGTCACAGCTCTGGCAAATGAACGCAGATGGATCCGATGCCCGGCAAATCACCAATCTGGCCACCGAAGCAGGCGGGGTGCTGGTTGCGCCCGACGGAAAAAACCTGGTGTTCACCAGCGATGTATTCCCGCAATGTGGCGCCGATAATGCGTGCAACCAGAGAGAACTCGACACCGGGAAGAACGCGAAAGTGAAGGCGCGTATCTATACCGATCTGCTCTACCGGCATTGGAATCGCTGGGAAGCGGCGCGGCGCAGCCACCTGATAACCGTCGGCATTTCGGGAGGCGAGGTGAAAGACCTGACTCCCGGCACGCGCGACGTTCCGCCGTTTTCGCTGGGCGGGAGCGACGATTACACGATCTCGCCCGACTCGAGCGAAGTCTGCTATGCGATGAACGCCGATCCGGTACCTGCCATCAGCACCAACGCGGATCTCTTCGTGGTGCCCATAGCCGGCGGCCCCGCCCGCAAGATCACCACGAATGCAGGAGCGGACAGCGCGCCGCTATATTCGCCCGACGGCAAGTATCTCGCCTGGCGCGCGCAGGTCAGGCCCGGCTATGAAAGTGACCGGTGGCGGCTCTGGGTCATGGACCGTCTTACGGGTAGAGTGGTAGACCTGAGCGAGAATATGGATCGCTGGGTGAACAGCTTCGTCTGGTCGCCCGATTCCGCGAACCTGTTCTACACATCGGAGGATCGCGGGCGGCAATCCATCCTGTTCAAGTCCGTAAGAGGGGGCGAGGCGCACCTGGCGATCAGCGGCGACAATCACCTGGACGAGATGCAATTCACCCCGGACGGCAAAACGCTGGTCTATACGCAGCAAAGCGGCACGCAGCCGGCGGCGATCTATCGCGCATCTTCGAGCGGCGGATTAGCGCAGCCGTTGACCCATTTGAATGACGATGTGCTCAACTCCCGCGAGATGACACCGCTGGAGGAATTCTGGGTGGACGGGGCCAACGGCGCCCGGGTGCAGAGTTTCGTGGTCAAGCCCTACGGTTTCCGTGAAGGCCAAAAGTATCCCGTGCTGATGCTGATTCACGGCGGGCCGCAAGGCGCGTGGGGATATAGTTGGACGTATCGCTGGAATGCGCAGGTGTTCGCCGCGGCGGGATACGTGGTGGTGATGCCCAATCCTCGCGGGTCGACCGGCTACGGCCAGAAGTTCATCGACGAAATCAACGGCGATTGGGGAGGGCGCGCTTTCGAAGATATTATGGCGGTGGTGGATCATGTGGTGACCAAGTTCCCTTACGCCGATGGCAGCCGTATGGCCGCTGCCGGAGGCTCCTACGGCGGCTACATGATCGACTGGATTCTGGGCCATACGCAGCGCTTCAAGGCGCTGGTGTCGCACGATGGTGTTTACGATCTGCGCAGCGAGTTCGGCGAGACCGAGGAGTTGTGGTTTCCGCTTTGGGAATTCGGCGGAACGCCGTGGGATAATCCCGAGACGTACGGGCGCTGGTCGCCCAGCCTGTTCGTGAAGGAGTTTCACACGCCCACGCTGGTGATCCACGGCGAATTGGATTACCGCGTCCCGGTAGGCCAGGGGCTGCAACTTTTCACCGCGCTGCAACTGCAGAAGATACCCTCGAAGCTGCTGCTTTTCCCCGACGAGGGGCACTGGGTGTTGAAGCCGCAGAACAGTTTGCTCTGGTACAAAACGTTCATCGACTGGGTCGATACCTGGACCAAAAAGTGAAACTCCTGATTGCCGCGCTGGCCGCGGTTTTAGCGATTGGGGCGGTGGTGACGCTGGCCACCTTATCGGCGACACCGGTGATCGTATTGGAGCCGCCTGTGAAAGCGATCGGCGCGAGCACGCCGGTCCAGGTGGAAATCTCTGACCCTTACGGCCTGCGCCGGATAACCGCGTTAGTGGAGCAGAACGGCGCGCGCTATACAGTCTTCGATCAGCGCCATCCGGCGCACCGGCTGCGCTTCATGCGGCTGCGCGAAGCGCCCCACACCATCGCCTTCCATGCCGGCAGGCAGGAGGCGCCGGCCCTGCGCGCGGGGAAAGCGGCGGTTATCGTCGAAGCCCAGTCGAACGACTTTCTGAGCCGCACCGTTACGGCGGCCTTCGAGGTAAATGTGGTGCTGGAGCCGCCGCGGCTGGTAGTCGACGAAGCGCAGCATTACATCAATCAGGGCGGATCGGAGCTGGTGACCTTTACCGTTTCGGGCGATTGGAACGAGGCCGGCGTGAAGGCCGGGCCCTACACCTTCCGCAGCTTTCCGCTGCCGGGCCGGCCGGCGAACGAGCGCTTCTCGCTGTTCGGTTTTCCCTGGGATCTGCCCGTGGATACGGTGCCGCACGTCTATGCGCGCAACGCCGCGGGCACGGAAGTCACCGGCCGCTTCTGGTTCAAGATTTTTCCCAAGCCGTTTCGCAAGCGTGACCTGGAAATTACCGACGCGTTTCTGGACAAAGTAGTGAATCAGATCGATCCCGGAGGATCCGGCGATCTGCTCACGCGCTTTCTGCGGATCAACCGCGACTTGCGAAAACAGAATAACCAGACGCTCGCCGATCTGCGCCTCAAGACAGCGGAACAGGTACTTTGGACTGGGCCCTTTTTACAGCTTGCCAATTCGCAGGTGGAGTCGCATTTCGCCGATGTCCGCAGCTATGTCTACAAAGGGAAGAAGGTAGACCAGCAGGTGCACCTCGGGTACGATCTGGCCGCCACGCAGCATGTGCCCGTGGTGGCCTCTAACGATGGGCGTGTGGTGTGGGCCGCGGATCTTGGCATCTACGGAAATTGCATTGTGGTGGACCACGGATACGGGTTGCAATCCATCTACGGGCATCTCAGCCGGATCGACGTGAAGCCCGGCGATATGGTGAAGAAAGGCCATGCCATGGGGCACAGCGGATCTACCGGCCTCGCGGGGGGAGATCATCTGCATTTCAGCATGCAAGTCGATGGCGTACAGATCAATCCGGTGGAATGGTTTGACGCGCACTGGATTCACGACCGGATACTGAGCAAGCTGCAATCAAAACCCTGAGCTCAGCCCGCTCAAGCAAGCCGGATTAGCCCAGCGCTCGAATCCCGATGCTTTGGCGGCGGCCGTGGCCTTGGCACTTTCGCGCAGAGTTTGAAACTGCCGCATCTCCGCCTCGCTTCTTGTAGCATCTCCGAGACGGCGATAGGTGGTCGCCAGCCAGTAGTGAACGTCGGCCTGGCTGCCGTCGAGGCGGTTGGCCTGCTCAAACTGTTTGGCGGCATCGGATACTTTGTCCGTGCGCATGTACGCCTTACCTAGTCCCAGATACGCGCCGAGGCACCCGGGACCCCTGGAAATGGCTTCTTTGAAGAAGTTCGCCGCCTCCGTTGGACGATCCTGCGTAAGGGCTATTTCGCCCAGGTAATGGTAGGCTGGGGCGAATGCCGGATTGATCTGGATTTCTTTGTGGAATTCGGTGGAGGCTTCGGCGAAGCGCTCGACTTCCCAGTACAGGAAGCCCAGATCGAAGTGCAGGCGCGGCATGCTGGGAGCCAGTTCGATCGCTTTTCGGAACTCAGCGGCAGCCGCGTCCGCTTTCTCCTGAATATCGTACGACTCGCCCAGCAGGACGTGCACAAACGGCGAGTCCGGATGCGCACCCTGCAATTTGGCAAACGCCTCCGCCGCCCGGTCCTGATTGCCTTCCGCCTGGTATAGCTTCACCAGCGCGAATAGGGTGCGCTCTTCTTCGGGCATTTTCGACCTGACGAATTCGAACTCCGGCTGCGCCTCCTGCGGGCGGTTCAGCATGAGCAGGGCATAACCGAGTTGATAGCGGGTGCGCGGGTCGTCCCCATCCAGAGACTTCGCGCGGCGAAGCGGGCCGATGGCTCTCTCGAACGCTCCGCTCAAGAACAGACAGGCGCCGAGGTTGCGCTGGACGTCGGCGATTTGAGCATCGAGATTCACCGCCGCCGTGAATTCGCGGCACGCTTCGGGATAGCGCCGCTGCTGCATGTAAAGCGCACCCAGATTGTTGCGCACGATATAGGAGTTCGGGTGCAGACGAGCCAGTTGGAGAAGCTGCGCCTCGGCGTTCTTCAGGTCGCCGCGCTGCAGCAGTTCCTCGACACGTGCGAGGTCTTGCTCGAGACCAGGCTGCGCCCTTGCGCATGGCGCGCCGCCAGCGAGAAAAGATGCCACTAATAAGGCCGCGGCTTTGCGTAACCCCACTCCCATCATTCTTTTCGAAATTGTATCGCGTCCGGGCGCGGGCCCACGGTTTTTGCGCTAGTCTATACGGCTATGACCTTTGTTGGCGATCCGATATGCGCCGCTCCGACCGGCGATCGTTGTGGAGAAGGTGTACTGTGGCAGCCCCAGGAACAGGCGGTCTACTGGACCGATATCAACCGCTTCCTGATACATCGTTTCGACCCCCACACCGGATCGGTGAAGTCGTGGTTGTTCGACGAGCCTGCCACGACGGTGCTGTTGACGGATCGCGACGGAACGCTCGCTGTGGTGCTCGGGTCCCGAATCATCCTGTGGGAGCCGGCTTTCGATTCGAGGCGCGATCAGGGATTTCATCTTCCAGGCTGGCCGGGCGTGCGCCTGAACGACGCCGCCGTAGACCCGCGCGGATCGCTGTGGGCCGGCTCCATGCAGAACAACGTAAACCCGGATGGTTCCGAGTCGCCTATGGACGGCGCACACGGAGTGCTGTACCGGATCGATCCGGATGGCAAGACTCACGAGTTTCAGGATCACATACAAATTTCGAACACGCTCGTCTGGAGCGCGGACAGAAAGCAATTCTACTTTGCCGATACTATGGAGAATGCCATTCAGGTATACGACTACGACGAGCACACAGGATCGATCGGCAAACCCGCTCCGTACTTCCCGGCGTTCACGCGAGGCCTGCCGGATGGCTCCGCGATCGATGAGGAAGGCTACCTATGGAATTGCCGCTGGGGTGGCGCCTGCATCGTGCGGGTCGCGCCCAACGGCCAGGTCGAGCGCGAGATTGAGCTGCCGACTCCAAATATCACGAACTGTACCTTTGGCGGCGAGGACCTGAACATCCTCTACGTGACCACCGCAGCGGCGGCCGACCGTCTGGCCGGCAGTCTGTTCGCCATTCGCACCGATGTTCGCGGAGTGCCGGACGGCCGTTTCCGGATCGGCTGATTTGATCGCCTGATTTGAGTTGACAGCGCCGGTCCTCCAGGTCTAGGCTACTACTTACGTGATTCGGAACGTCTGTTCCGCATTGCGGAATCAATTTTATCGGGGATAAAGGGAGCCGGATGAAGATTGTAGATCTGAAAACGACGCCCGTGACGGTGCCGATGGAAGCGCCGCTGCGCTGGAGTCTGGGAGTCGAGCGAGGCACCACCCGCACCATCCTCGAAGTGATTACCGATGACGGCATCACCGGAATCGGCGAGACCTATGGTGGATTGTCTACATCCAACGCGCTGCAATCGCTGCGCGAGATGGTGTTGGGCACCGATCCGTTCGAATTCGAGAAAACGCTGAAGCGTCTCCAGGTGTTCTGCATCTCCTACGAGACCTTCGTTGCCCCGCACATCACCGCCGCGCTCGACATGGCATGCATCGACATCATGGGAAAGGCGCTCCATCGCCCGGCGTGCAGCGTGCTCGGTGGAAAACATCGGGATCGCGTTCCGTTTTCGGCCTACCTGTTCTTCCGCTATGCTTCGCCTGAGGGAAAGGGTGGGGAAGACTCGCCCGAAGCCCTGGTGGATCAGGCGCGCATGCTGGTAGAGAGCCACGGATTCGAAGCTCTGAAATTCAAAGGCGGAGTGCTCCCGCCCAAACAGGAGCTGCGCACGGTTAAGCTGCTGCGCGAAGCGTTTCCGGATCTGCTGATCCGCTTCGATCCCAACGCCGCATGGTCGGTTTCGACATCCATCAACACGCTGCGGCGCATGATGGAGTACGACCTCGAATACGCCGAAGATCCGACCTGGGGCATAGAGGGCATGGGGCTGGTGCGAAGAGACTTGCCCGTGCCGCTGGCAACCAACATGTGCGTCATTAACTTCGATCAGATTCCGCTGGGAGTGCGCACGCGCTGTATCGACATCATCCTTTCCGACGTACACTATTGGGGCGGACTGGCCGCCAACAAGCGCCTGGCCGGTGTCTGCGAGACCTTTCAGATCGGCCTGGGAATGCACAGTGACTGGGAACTCGGCATTTCCACAGCGGCGCAGGTACATCTGGCCGCGGCGCTGCCCTATCTCAGCTATTCATGCGACTCGCATTATCACCACCAGGCGGACGATATCATTACGCAGCCGTTCATATACAAGGACGGATGCTTCGAAGTCCCGGCCGGTCCAGGTCTGGGGGTCGAGCTGGATCGTGAGAAGTTGCAGAAGTACGCCCGCCTGCACGACGAGCAGGGCGAGGCGGGAGAGTTCCTCGATCCGTACCGCCCGGAATGGGTCCCCAAGCTGCCGCTTTGGTAAGCCGCGTGAAGCCAGGCAAAGCTCTTTCGATTTCGAAAACCCGATGGCGGGGGCGTGATGCCTACACACTCTCGAATAGCGCCATAAGGCTGACGACGCTGACGGGCGGCGGCCACATTGCGGAGTTCAGCTTGGCCGGGAACGGCAACCAGGTCAGTCCTCTGTGGACGCCACCCTGGAAAACGATCGAGCCATATACCTACAGCGCCCGCCGGCATGCTTCCGAGTACGGCAGCATCACCGAAGGAAAGCTGCTGTCGGGGCTGGCGGGCCACAGTCTCTGCCTCGACTACTTCGGATCGCCTTCCGCGGAAGAGGCTCAACAGGGTTTGTCGCAGCATGGGGAGGCGCCAAGTGCGCAATGGGTTGCGGAGCGGCCCCGGGTCAATCGCTCGGAAGCCGTTCTCAGCCTGCGCGCGCGGCTTCCCGCGGCCCGGCTTGATTTCGGCCGGGAGATGGTGATATGCGCGGGCGAGCCGGTGGTCTACTTCCATGAAACGGTCACCAATCTGGGGAAAGCAGATCACTTCTTCCACTGGGTGCAGCACGTGACACTCGGGCCGCCATTCCTCACGCCGAACGAAGTGACTGTCTCGTTGCCGGGCACCCAGGGCATGACCTTTCCACACGGCTACGATGAAGGCAAAGCGCTGCTGCGATCGGGAGAAGCGTTCACCTGGCCGGACGCGCCCAGCAACTCCGGCGGAACTGTGGATTTGTCTCGCCCACTCACCGAGGCGGGTTTGGGCCTGGTGGCGGGAGTGCTGCTCGATGCGAATAAGGATGTAGCTTTCATCGCAGCGGTGAACCGTCGTTTGCGCCTGCTGATCGCATACTGTTTTCGGCGCTCGGATTTTCCGTGGGTGGCCATCTGGGAAGAGAACCACGCCGTTGCGGCGCCGCCGTGGCTCCGCCGGACCGTGGCATTGGGTCTCGAATTCGGAACTACTCCCATGCCGGTACCGCGGCGCGAGAATTTTATCGCTGGCGGACCGCTGTTCGGCGTACCTGCTGCGGCATTTGTGCCGGCACGCGGGCGCAAGACCGTCCCCTATGCGGCCCTGCTGGCGACCACGCCGGAGAAATTCACGCGCGTCCGGAGCATTGCGCTCGAAGACGGCGCGATTACCATCCACGGCGACCGGAAGGACCAGAGTCTGCGGCTGAAGGCCTCGCGGTTGCGGGAGTTACTGCCGGATTTGTCTTGACAAGATTTGCCGGATTTCTCTAGACTCAGTAAATGCGAAACGCACGTTTCGCAATTCGGAATGAAGGTCGACCACGAAGATCGAAACTTCCTGAAGGTAGTTGCCAAGACTTTCCGCCTCATGGAAATCATCGCTCAACACCGCGAAGGAATGCAGTTGGGCGAGCTCTCGCGCAAACTATCGGGCCAGCCCAAGGCCACCGTTTTTCGCATTCTGCATACGCTCAAAGAACTGGGCTATGTCGAGCAGGACACCCGTTCGGCGGCCTACCGGCTGACGCGCCAGGTGGAAGCGCTCGGCCGCGGCGAATCGCGCGACACCCTGAAGCGCGTGGTTCGTCCTTATATGGAGCACCTGCGCGCCCAGTTCGAGCAGACCGTGGCGCTCGCCGTTCTCGAGGGCGATCAGCTCCAATACATCGAGATTCTGGATGGCCTGCGCTCGATTCGCATGAACGCCACCGTCAACTCCTATGCGCCGCCGCATTGCACGTCGCTCGGAAAGGCGATTCTCTCCCGGCTCCCGCGGGAGGAGCGGGCGCGCATTCTCAGCCGCAGGCAGCTCGCCAGGCTGACGCCCAATACCATCACCTCGGTGCCTCATCTGGAGCGTCATCTGGCCGAAGTCCGGGAGCAGGGCTATGCGGTGGACGACGAGGAGACCGAGGAGGGCGCCCGCTGTGTAGGCGCGGCGATTTGCGGCCGCGAAGGCCAGCCCGTCGCAGCGATCAGCATCTCCGGCCCGCTCAGTTTTCTGCCGCCTGAGCGCATCCCCGAGGTGGCGCGCGAGATCAAGAAGGCTTGCCGGTCGATTTCGGAGTCGATCGGCGCTCAGGAACAGCCGGCCGAGGCTTCCCGAATCCGGAGGACCCTTCGCCGAAGTTGAGACGGAAAATGCATGCTTAAAGAAAAAGTCGCGATGGTAACCGGGGCCGGATCGGGCATCGGAAAAGCTACGGCGGAGTATTTTGCGCAGCAGGGCGCCAAGATCGTCGCCGTAGATTGGAATGCCGGGGCGGGCGGGAAGACAGTCGAAGGAATCAGGAACAGCGGTGGAGAAGCGCTGTTCTGTCATGCCGACGTTTCGAAGGCGATCCAGGTAGAGGCTATGGTGGCGGCAGCCGTCGAGAAATACGGCCGGCTCGATGTGCTGGTGAATAATGCCGCCATTCAGATTCTCGCCAAACTGGTCGAGACCACCGAGGAAGATTGGGATCGTATCCACAGCGTCAACCTGAAAGGCGTTTTTCTCGGCTGCAAGTATGCCATTCCCGCGATACGCAAGGCAGGCGGAGGCGCCATCGTCAATATCGCTTCGGTGCTTGGCCTCGTGGCTGATCCGGACCTGGCCGCCTACTGCGCGGCGAAGGGCGGGGTAATTTCTCTCACCAGGGTCGCCGCGCTGACCTACGGTGTGGACAATATTCGCGTGAACTGCATCTGCCCGGGCGATGTCGAAACGCCGCTGGTCGAGGATTACTTCAATAAGGATCCCGATCCTCAAAAGCTGCGCCAGGAGATCTACTCGAAGTATGCACTGCGCCGTATCGCTGCGCCGAATGAAGTGGCCAAAGTTGCGGCATTCCTGGCATCCAGCCAATCTTCTTTTATGACCGGCAGCGCTGTAGTCATGGACGGAGGGTTGACCATCAAGTGTTATTGAGGCTGGGTGGGACTGGCCTTGAGCGGGCAAGAATGATTCGTTGGTTGGTAGCGCTGTCCATGTGCTGGGCGGCGATGGCGACGGAGGAACAGGGCACGCTGGCGGAAGTGCGCCGGTTTCTGGCTTCGGGCGATTGGAAGCACGCCGACGAGCTGGCTGCCGCGCTGGCTGCGCAAAGCGGCGCCTCGTATGAGGTCTTCGAGATGCTGGGCCGTGTGAAGGACGCGCAGCGACGCTACGATGCCGCCGATGCGGCATATCGCAAAGCCTTCGATCTAGCTCCGGCTGCCGCGAGTCCGCACGTCAGCCTGGGCGTGAGTTATGTGCAGCGCGGCGAGGCGGAGCGCGCGCTGGAGCAGTTTCAGCAGGCGTTGGCCAGAGATCCGCAAAACCTGACCGCGCTCACCAACGCCGGAGCCCTGGAAGTAGCGGCACAACGTTTTACGGAAGCCGAGACGCATTACCAGAGCGCATCCAAAATCGCCCCCGGCGATCCGGTGAACCTGCTGGGTCTCGCCACGGCGGCCCTGGGAGCGGGCCATACGGAGACCGCTCGCAAGAGCGCCGCGCTGTTGGCCAAAACAGAAAATCCCCCGGTCCATTTTTCGCTGGGTCTTCTGTTCGCGCAGTATGCCTTATACCCCGAGGCCGCGGGAGAGTTTGAATTGGTTGCGCGAAAGGGCGTGCGATCCACGGAGCTGTTTTTGAATCTGGGCCGCGTCTATTCGGCCCAGGGCAAATATGACGCGGCGAAGGAAAATTACTTCAAGGCTATCGACCTGAATCCGCGCGACGCGGCGCCCTACCTGCGCGTCGGCGCCGATTATCTGAGCCGGCACAAAGGCAGCCTGGCGGTGGTATGGCTCTTGCGGGCGGCGAAACTGGATGGCGGGCAGCCCGAGACGCTGCTCCTGCTGGGCCGCGCGCTTATGAACGAGGAGTATTTTCAGACGGCCCACACGTATCTGGCGCGGTACGTCGACAAACGGCCCAACGATGCCAAAGGCTGGCTCTGGCTGGGCGACGCATTCCTCGAAGATGAACAACTGGAAGATGCGTGGAAAGCCTATGAAAAGGCATTGCAGCTCGTTCCGCAATTGGCGGCGGCGCATTACCTGGCGGGGAACGCCGCATACCTGACCAAGCGGCTTCCCGAGGCCAGGCAGGAGCTTCTCCGGGCGGTAGCCATCGATCCTTCGCACGCCGAAGCCCAGCTTCGGCTGGGGGAAATCGCTTACCGGGATAACCACGACGACGAGGCGGCGGGCCGGTTTCTGGCCGTGCTTAAATCGCACCCGGACGACACTGAAGCCGCTTACGATCTAGCCAAGGTGCGTGTGCGGCAGCGGCAGTTCCTTCCAGCCCGGGAACTGCTTGAGAAGATCGTAGCCCGGCAGCCCGATGACACTCGATTCCACTATCTTTTGAGTCAGGTCTACCGGGAACTCGGTGCTACCGATCTGTCCGTGCGAGAGGCTAACCTCTACCGCACCATTAAGGCCGCGCAAGAGTACGATCATCGCTTTGTCCGCCATTCTCACGCCTATGTCGAGTGAGATTTCGACTTCCGCGATGGCGCTGCGGTGTCACTAGTAGCATTCAATTAGATTTTCCTTGACTACGTTTGTCTTGGTATGGTATTCGAAATATACCGGAAAGCAAAACGGCTGTTTCACAATCCGAAACGCCGGGGAGCCTTTAGGAATTTCACACTGAGGTGGAAAAAAATGGGCTGTCTCCGTTCCGAATTGTTTTCACCGAAGGCCCACACGCGGCTTGTGTGGCTGGTCCTCCTCTGTCCGCTACTCACCTTCGCGCAAACCACCAATGGAAGTTTTCGCGGAACAATTACCGACCAGTCGGGGGGCGCCGTACCCAACGCACAGGTGCGCGTTACCAATGCGGGCACGGGCGTATTTCTGACGGCGACCACCGGCGGATCGGGCGATTACGTGGTGCCGAACGTTCCCCCGGGCGTCTACAATATTCGCGTAACCCTGACAGGTTTCGAAACATTGGACACCCAAGGCGTCACCATGCAAGTCAACCAGAACGCCACGCTCGATTTCACGCTCAAGCCCGGGTCGGTAAATCAGGAAGTGACCGTGACTGGAGAAGCGTCTTTGGCGAACACCACCAACGCCACAGTGGGAACGGTGATTGCCACCGAATCCATCGTGGATCTTCCTTTGAACGGCCGGCAGTTCACGCAGTTGACGCTGCTCACGCCTGGAGCGGCTCCTCAGCAGAGCGGGCAGCAGTCGTTCTTCGAGATTCATAGCGACTACGGAGCGGTCAGCCCGGCGGTCAATGGCGCCCGTCCGGAGATGAACAACTTCACCATCGACGGCGTGGAGGACAACGAGCTGTTCTTTAACTTTCCGGCGATCAATCCTCCACCGGACGCTTTGCGCGAGTTCAACGTTCAGACCAACATGTCCAGCGGGCAGTACGGACGGGCGGCAGGAGCCAACGTCAACATCGTGACGCAGAGCGGCGGGAATCAATACCACGGCGCGGCCTGGGAGTTCCTGCGCAATACGAACCTGGATGCCAGGAACTTTTCAATCCGTCCGTCAGCACCTTCCATCAGAATCAATTCGGCGGAACGCTGGGCGGCCCGATTATCAAAAACAAGATCTGGGGTTTCGGCTGGTACGAAGGCTTCCGCAAGGATCTGGGTTCGACGATCCTCGAGTTAGTACCGACTTCGGCGCAGTTGCAGGGCAACCTGGCGGGTCTGCCGCCGCTTTACAATCCATACACCACGCGGCAGACTGGAACCGATGCGGAGGGCAATCCCATCTTCGCCCGCGATCCGTATCCCGGAAATCAAATCCCTGTTTCGCAGCTCAATCCGACCGCACTGGCCGTCGCCAAGCTGATCTACCCGCAGCCCAACTACGCCGGCAATGGAGTGAACTATCTGGATTCCGAGCCGGTGGTAACCAGCACCAACCAATTTGGAATTCGTATCGACGCGGCGCTGAGCGGTAAGTCAAATCTCTTTGGCCGGTACACGCAGGATCTGAGCAGCCGCGTGCTCCCCAGCGGTATTCCCATGTCGCCGACCGATCAGCAGGGCATCGGACGGCAGGCCGTGCTCGGTTACACCCATACCTTCGGCCCGACGTCGGTTCTGGAAATCCGGGGCCAGTATCTGCGGACCGGTATCGGCCTGCTCGGATATTTTCCGCCGACAAGCTTCCTGCAATCCAACGGACTCCTGAACGATTGGCCCGCGCAAACCGGCCTGCGCGCCGTGTTGCCCGGCTTCAGTATTTCCGACGCTGCGAGCGTACCCGGAACTCCGCAGAGCCTGCCAGGCGATCCGATCAACAATTGGGAATACTCGGGAACCTTCACCAAAGTCCTGCCCAAGCACACCATCACCGCGGGCGCTTCTTTGGTGCATACCTGGGTCTTGGATAATTGCACCTATGCGTCGGCCAGTTTCAACAACCTACCGACCTCCGATCCGCAGAACACAGGCAGCACCGGTTCCGGGTTAGCCAGCTATCTTCTGGGCATTCCATCCGCGGCGACCGACCTGCGAGGAACCGCGGAGCAAAGGCTGAAGGGAAATTACTACGGAGCCTTTGTCGACGATGTTTGGAAGGCCACTTCCAGGCTGACCGTTTCGCTTGCCGTGCGATATGACTACGGGGCGCCGCTAGTGGACACGGAGGGCCGCCAGGGAACCCTGGACTATGCGGACAGCACACCCACGCAGACAGTCTGGCTGATCGATAAGTCCGCCAATCCGCCGGTGGATCTGAGTGGTTCGCCTGCCACCATCGAACGCGTCAGGAATGGCATCTTCGAGCCCGATCACCGGAATGTTGCGCCGCGCGCGGGCCTGGCGTACAGGCTGGGGCCCAATACGGCGATCCGATCCGGCTACGGGATCTTCTACGACTTCAATCAATCCAATGTCCAGGACACGCAGGACATCATGGGCCAATGGCCCTTCGGTTTTCCAGTCATCACTCCCCCGAATCTGAATGAACCGACCACCGCCAATCCGACACCGCAGTATGTCCTGGGATCCGGCGTGTTCCCGACCTTCGTGCCAGGGGCCACACCTCCCTCGAGCCCGGGATTTGCCGCGGCCCGGGATAACCGTCGTCCCTATGTCCAGGTGTGGGATCTCGGAATCGAGCAATCGGTAGGGGCCGGGTGGCTGTTCTCAGCAACCTATCTCGGAACCAAGGGAACCCACATGATCGTCGCGCCGGTGGTGAATATAGCGCCGACGCCGGGGCCGGGAAATCCTCAGGACCGCGTTGCCCTGCCGCAATTTTCGCCGTACGAAATTACCGGCGCATGGGGCAATTCCAGTTATGAGTCCGCGCAACTGAAGATCCAGCGCAGAATCGGACACGGCCTGAACTTCCTGGCCTCGTACACCTGGTCGAAGTCGATCGACGACCAGTCCTCAGCGCATGGCAGCGCGCAGCCAGGCGAAGGAATTCAGGATGGCCTGGACTTCGCGGCGGACCGCGCCGACTCGGACTTCGACCTGCGCCACAATTTCGTGTTCAGCGGGATTTACGAATTGCCGTTGGGTCCGGGAAAGCGATTCGGCTCGGGCAATAGCGGCATCAGCCGCTTGCTTCTCACCGGCTGGAAGATCGACGGCATTTTGAGCCTGCATACCGGCTTTCCGTTCAATCTTTACGTGCCGTATGACAATGCCAACACCGGCAGCGGAACGCTTGGTTCTACCGAGAGGCCATCGCTGGTCGGACAGCTTTCTCCTTCCGGTTTCGAGCAGTCGCTGTCGGAGTGGTTCAACACTGCGGCGGTCGCCGCCATTCCGTACACCTACGGTAATCTGGGCAGGAATGTGCTGCGCCAGGATGGTCTCAAGAACATCGATTTCTCGATTTCGAAGGAAACGCGCATTCTGGAGAATCAACGTATCGAGTTTCGAGCCGAATCTTTCAATTTGTTCAACCATCCCAACTTCGGCCCGCCGGATGGTAACATTTCCGACGCGACCTTCGGCCAGGTTCTATCAGCGGGGAACCCGCGCTTCATCCAATTTGGACTGAAGTATATTTTCTAAAGCGCATGCCGATCTATCGTCTGCTGCTGGCTGCCTTGACGCTGGCGTGTGCTTCGCAGGCGGCCCAGACGGCGGCGCCCGCGGATGGCTACACCTTCTACGTCGCGCCCCACTCTCACATCGACGTGGTCTGGTATTGGACCTACGACCAGACCGTGGTGACCTCCACGAGCATTCTGAATCACGCGCTCGATCTGTTCCACCGGGATCCTCGCTTTACCTTCACCCAGGACCAGATGATCGCGATAGAGCCATTCTGGAACACGCTTCCCGCCACCGAAAAGGAGTTTCTGCGGCGCATGGTGCGCGAAAGGCGCTTTGAACTGGCGACGGGCATGTACTTGCAGCCCGACGAGGCGGAGTCCGATTTCGAATCTTTGGTCCGGCAGTTTTATCCGGCTCTGTCCTGGATGGAAGACACGTTTGCGACGAAAGTATCGACAGCATGGAATCTGGACACCTACGGGCACAGTCCGCAAATGCCGCAACTGTTTCGGAAAGCCGGATTGCAGAGCTTCGTGTTCATGCGCGATGTTCTCCCCTCGCTGCAGGCATCCATCAAGAGCCCGTTTTATTGGGAAGGCGCGGATGGCACCAGAATCCTGAGCTATTGGCTCTCCGGCAGCTACACATTAGAGTGGCGCGGAATGGGCGGGAACCTGCAGCGCTTTGTCGACCATCGCGCGCCTGGCATGAACGACATTCTGGTCCTTTATGGAGGGGATGTATACATTCCGGCCGAGACCACTGAGCAGATCGAAACGAAAATCCGGGAGGCCGCCGGAAAGGCCGGCGTTCCTATAAAAAAGATCGTGTTCTGCACGCCTTCTCAATACTTCGAGATGGTGCAAGAGTCTGGCGTAGCACTGCCCACTTACCGCAATGACTTCAACCCTCCGCTGTTCATTCAGGATCTGAGGGGACTGTACGGCGAGCGTCCTAAGTCGAAGATTGCCAATCGCCGCGCGGAATACATGTTGGAGTCCGCGGAGAAGTTCTCGTCGATTGCCAACGGCTTCGGACAACCGTACCCGGCCGAGAGCCTGCACACGGCCTGGCTGAAAGTGATCTTCAACCAGGATCATGATGCGCTGCCCGGCAGCCATACCGACCCGGTTGAGGAAAACATGATGAGCCGTTACGGCGGCGCCCTCGAAGCCGCGCGCAGCGCGCTGGCCGATTCCATGTATCGCATCTCGCGGAACGTCAACACCTCCGGGGCAACGCACTATCCATTTCTGGTCTTCAATCCGCTCTCGTTCCAACGTACCGAGATAATGAAATACACGCCGTTATTCAAGGAGCAGATCACCAACTTCAGGCTGGTGGACGATGCCGGAAATGCCGTACCGTTCCGGACCAACTTCGCCGGACGGCGTGAGGCCAACCAACCTTTGAGTATGGCTGCCATAGAATTTGTGGCCCGCGATATTCCGGCTATGGGATACCGGCTGTATCAGTTGGAACCGCTCGAAGGATCTATCGAGCTGGATAAAGCCGGACGGCCGGAGGAAGAGGTATCCAATCGGTTCTTCACAGTCGCGATCGATCTGAAGACAGGCGGCATTCGAAGCATTATGAGCCGCGAGACTGGCGAAGCACTTCTTAAGGACGGCGATTACGAGGGTAACGAACTGGTGCTCGAGGAGGAAAACGATCCGGATACCGAGGGTATGCTGCACTTCACCGGCAGTGAAGTTCGCATGAACAAATATCCTGTCGATTCCATGACCGAGACCCGCGATCAAATTGGCCTCGTGGTCCGGCTGAGCGGACCGTTCCTCTCCGGCAGGCGCACGCAGGAGATCCGCTTGTATAACGATATCCCCCGCATCGATTTCAAAACCGAACTTCTTGGATTTCCGGGCCGTGACGGCCTGCTTACGGCGGTCTTTCCTTTGCGCGGTGAGTCCACCATCTGGAACTACGAAACCCACAATGCCGTAACCACGCGGCCTGATGGCATTTACTACGGGCAGAGCTTTGTGGATGCGCAGCGGAACGGCGGAGTGGCGTTCTTCAATCGCGGCATGGGAGGCGTACAGGCTGAAAAAGGCGTGCTTCGGCTCATTCTGCTGCGCTCCATAATAAATTACAAAGGCTACTATTGCCCGCAGGCATCCGAGGCAGGTAGTCATACGTTCGAGTACAGCCTTTATGCGCATTCCGGAGACTGGCGCAACAAAGTGGTCGAGCAGGCGCACAGCTTCGGTAGTGATCTGATGCCGATCGCGACCGATGCACACGCGGGAACCTTGCCTTCTCATCATAGCTTCGTCTCAGTGGAAGACGGCCAATTCGAAATCACCGCGCTCAAGCGCTCCGAAGACGGAAAGAGCCTGATCCTCCGCGGGCATGAAACGACGGGCAAAAAAGGCACGGTAACGGTCGCGCTCCATCATGCTCCGGCGCAGGCGTGGCTGTCGGACCTGACCGAGCGCCCCGGCCGGGAACTTCCGCTACAACAGGGGAAAATACAGTTTGACTGCAATCCTTTCGAGTTCGTGACGCTGCGTTTGGATGAGAAACCATGAGCCTTCCATCGGCGCAGGCGCCGCACCAAACTCCCTTCCCTGAAATCGCCGATCGACTTAGCCGGCTGTATTCCGCCGTCTTGTGTGACGTGCTGGATTCGATCGGCTTCCGGCATCAAGCGCTCTCCCACCAGATTCGTCCACTGTTTTCCGGGGCGCGTGTGATCGGGCGGGCGCGCACCATGCTTTCTGAGCCGAGGGATGGGTTTCCCGAAAAACCCTACGCCATGGAACTCGAGGCGCTGGATACTCTGGCGGAAGACGATGTCGTCGTGATTGCGGCGGGCGGCGACATCTCCGCCGCGGTCTGGGGCGAACTGTTGAGCATAGCCGCCTGGACCAAAGGCGCGCGTGGGGCAATCATCGATGGCCTGACGCGGGATGCGGCCAAGATCCGGGAAGTGCGGTATCCCGTGTTTGCAAAGGGCATTTCATCTTACGACTCGCATGGGCGATCCGAAGTAATCGCTTACGACGTGTCCGTTCAGTGCGACAGCGTGACCATACAACCGGGCGACATCGTCTTCGGCGACTATGATGGCGTAGTGATCATTCCCGCATCGGTAGCGGACCAGGTGATCGAAAAAGCCGAGGTGAAAGTGCGCCGCGAGCAGATCGTTGGGGAGGAACTCAAGAAAGGCCGCAAGGTGGCCGAAGTGTTTGAGGAGCACGGGATTCTGTGACACGGCCCGAGGATCGCACGCTCCGCGCCGGCGCGATGAGTACGCTGGGCGTGGCTGCGCTGGGAGCCGTAATGATGGCTCCGGCGCTGGGCATCTATGCCAACCTGGGCCTGATCGGAGCCGAAAGCGGCCGGGTGGCCCCGGCGGTCTTTCTACTGGCCTTGCTGTGCACGTTGCCCACTGCGGTGAGCTATGCGCTGATCTCGCGGGAAATTCCGTCCGCGGGCAGCGCTTATACCTGGCTCTCCGATTCGCTCACGCCGGAAATCGGCATGTGGATCGGCAGCCTGGTTGCAGCCATGTATTTCTTTGCGGTGATTTTGCAGCCTATCCTTTTCGGCTTGTTCTTCAATGATCTGTTGAGCTCTGTTTTCGGCATGCAGACGGGCTATGCAACCTGGTTGGCAGGCGTTCTGCTTGCCACGGTCTTTGTCTCACTGCTGGCGTACCCGGGAGTCCAGATTTCCGCCAGAGGATCGATCGTGCTGATGGTCTGCGAACTGACGGTTGTGTTGGCCCTGGCCGGAACCATTATGGTCGTATTCATGGGGCATGGGCATATCGATTTCGGCCCGTTCAATCCCATGCAGGCGCTGCACGGGCGGCAAGGCCTGTTCGCCGGTCTGGTTTTCGCGCTGCTTACTTTCGTAGGATTTAGCGTGATTACCACGGCTGCTGAAGAAACCAACTCGCCGCGAGAAACCATTCCACGAGTGTTGATCCTGGCATGCGTACTGCTTGGTTTGTTTTGGGCTCTGACATCCTGGCCATTCAGCCTTGCGTTTCCGGAGAGCGCATGGGGCCCTCAGGTGGCGCAAGGCATTAACCCTGTGGCCGTCGCCGCCCGGCAATACTGGAAATCTGCATCTGTGATCGTCACGCTGACGGCGCTCTCCTCAGTGTTGGGCGTGTACCTGGCGTCCATCGTCGGTTACTCGCGAATTGTGTACGCCATGGGCAGGGACGGAACGCTGCCGGCCTGGTTCGCGCAACTTCATCCGAAATACCAGGTCCCTTGGAACGCGCAGCACGTGGTTCTGGGCGCCACCTTGCTGGCCGATGCGCTTTGGGCCCGATGGCTCGGTATTTACCTGTCCTACGACTGGTGGGGAACCGCGGTGGTGTTCTTTGCCATGATCTCGAACATTTTCGTGAACGTGGGATGCACTGTCTATTTCTTTCGCTACAAACGGAAGGCGTTTCACTGGGTGTGGCACGCCGTCGTTCCTCTGGTGGGCATTGTCACCAGCGCTTTGCCGCTGTATTACTCCTTTGGACCCGACTTATGGCACGCGGGATGGAAGAAAGGGCAGAGCGTCATCGTGTTTTGCATACTTGTAACGGTCGCCTCCGTTCTCTATACGGCGGCTCTACGCCAGTGGCGGCCGGACGTTTTACGGCGCGGTCCGATGGCCGGCGTAAAATAGAGCCGAAGGCTTCCGTTTTCGCATGAATAACTGCGTCGCCCTGAGCCGCGCGTGTGCCTGGATTTGTCTGTTCGCCGTGCAGGCTCCCGCCCAGCAGATTCCTGCTGCCCAGCGCGCGTACGAAGAAGGCCGTAAGCTCGAGGCCGAAGGGAATCACCAACAAGCAGCGCTACGATTCCAGGAAGCTATCGATATCAATCCTGAATTAAGCGACGCTTACCAGCAGCTTGCTCTCAGTCAACTGCACGCCGGCAGGGCGCAGGAGGCCATCAAAGCGTATCTCGAACTCATACAGCTTGAACCGGACAACAAAAAAGCCATGCTGGCGGCTGCGGACGCCTACCTCAGCCTGGAACTCTACGACGATGCCCTGGCGCTTTATTCACGCGCTTTGCATCTGGACCCGCGCGCGCCGGAGGTTTACTACGGCGTCGGAAATGCGCTCTTTCATAAGAAAGAGTACGCGGACGTCATCACCACGCTCGATAAGGCGCTCTCGATCGATCCTTCGATGATTCCGGCGCAGAGACTGCTGGCGTCAACCTATTTAGAGCAGGGCAACCAAGCGGCAGCTCGAAAACAGATCGAGAAAGCGATCGGCGTGATTCCTGATAGCCCGGAACTGAAAACCGATCTGGCCAACCTGCTCTTCGCCGAGCACAGAATTGCGGAAGCAGAGCAGTATTTCCGGTCCGCGCTGGAAGTTCGCCCCGATTATGTCCCCGCGCATCTGGGATTGGCGAAGCTCTATCGGCGGGGAGGGAACCCGGCACTGGCGATAAAGGAAGTGGCCGGCGTGCTCGAACAGGATCCGGAAAACGCCGCGGCACATTTGGAAAAAGGGCAGTGTGAATACACTCTCGGATCACTCGATGCGGCTGCCTCCGATTTTCAGCAGTTCACCCGCTTGGAACCGGGCAGCCCCGAAGGGGTGTATTTGCTCGGCCTGCTGGATTTGACGGCCGGCCGCCTGAATTCCGCAGTGGAACACTTCCAGCAGGCAATCAAGGTCGACAACCAGATGGTAGACGCCTACTACTATTTGGCCGAGGCTGCTTTCAAAAACCAGCAGTATGCAAAGGCCAGGGACGCGCTAGGGCATTGCCTGGAGTTGGACCCCACCAACCGGAAGGCGATCGCCTTGCGAACCAGAATGGCAGCGGTGGAAGAGCAAGGGCGGAAGTAGCAGCGCGGCGAACTGGCGCATACGTAGCCGCGCGGATTCAAGGGATGACGGCCGCGGATTTCACGCGGAGCTTTTGTTCGCGACGATCTCAGAAGCGGTAATTCACTTCGACAAAGCCGAGCTTGGCATCGCTGTCTCCCGGAAAGAGATGTGCGATGACGGCGCCGCCGCGCGCAAAGCCGAAGTAGAGACCGAGCGAGAGCGCGCGTGTCATTTGATAATCCGCACTGACGTCATAAAGAGTAGCCAGACCGGTGGCGCCGTTGGACGGGCGGCCATTGAAACCGAAGGTCCACGGCTGAAACGCGCCGCCGCCGGAATACCAGAGATCGTGGCTGTTGGCCAGCCACAGGCCGTGTACATCGGAGCGGAAAGTGAGTGTCTTGGTCGGACGCAGCATCAGTTCGCCAAACAAATCACGGTTGTTCATCTCGTTAAAGAATGGAAAGCGGGCATACACGCGCGGCGTGGGTAGAATGGCGAAAAAGGTACCGTGTGTGTTGTCGTTGGGATTGTTATCGCCGCTCGAGTAGAAGTAACCGCCGCGCAGCCAGGGGCGCACGGCCTTGGCAATTGCGGGCTGGAAGCCGCCCTCCACGGCGCCCGCGCCCGACCGCTGCGTGAGCGAACCCCAACGCCCGGACTGTAACGCGCCCCAGCCCAGCAGATCAAAGGTGCCGACGGGCGTGGGAATCGCCTGGATGTAGTGGCCGCCATAGGTTCCAATATCGATCCCTCCCAAATCGCGGGCACGAACCGCCGCGGAACGGCTGTCCGTTTTGATCACACCGCGGTCGTCGTTGTAATAGATGCCGAATGCACGCCACTCGGCCTTGCTGGCGCCGAAAGTAGCTTGTTTGGTAAGCGCCACATAAGTGATGGGAGTCTTGACCCATCCCCAGCCGTCCACCTGAAAGACGCCGCGGTCGGGTACGGCGCTGAAGGCGGTAAAATTCCAGGGATCATTGGAAAAGTTATATTCAGCGCCATCGAAACTGCGCTGCACGTCAGAGAAACCGAACGTGCCAATCAGCCGCTGGGAAATGCCGTCCCGCTTGACGATGGCCAGCGTTTCATCCTTGGGTGTGACTTCGCCGCCGTCGGTGAATTCAAAGCGGCCGAAGCGTACCTTGGAGTGCTCGCCCTTTAGGCGCAGGAAGGCCTGTTTGACGAAGACACTGGCGGCGTATTGATCGTTGTGATTGGCCGCATAGTAGCTTCCGCCTAAGCCGAGCTGGCCCAGCGGCGCGGCCTGAACGGCATGATTAGGTATCCCGAGCAGAATCGGCGCCGCCAATTCAAAACCCCAGTCGTAGCTTTGCTCATTCTGGCTGAACATCAGGCGCAGAAGCGATCCGGAGTATCCGTACGAACTTTCGCCTTTCGACTGAAAAAAATCCCAATCTTCATAGCGCTCGTGAATCATGCCCGAGATAGTCACTGACCCTATGTGCAGCGGATCGACGCCGTCGGACTGTGCCGGCAAGGTGGCGCAAAAGACCAGCGGCCCGATTAAGCAGGCAAACACACGCATTGTTGGTTACTCCCTCCAGTACAGTGGAGCGAGTGTAGCGCCGGCGGCCTATGAGCGTCAATAATGCTGATCTATTAGACTCGAATGCAAATCCAAAAACATGCGACCGTTGGCGGCGCTTACCTAGCTTACGATCGAGCGGGAGGAGGAGTCCCAGTAGACCGGCTTCTTGCGAAAGTACGACTCATTCGCCATGTGGCAGGCGATGGCCGCATGGTTGCCGAAAACGGCGTCCTCTGCGACCGGCCGGCGCGTCTTGACCGCCTGGAAAAAATTCCAAAGGTGCGGCCGGACATCGTCCCATTCGTTGCCGCGATAGATGGTCTCATCCGCGAGGGGCTCGTGGCCGGGTGCGACAAAGTGTTCGGCGTGCCACCGCTTGGTATACTCATCGCGCATCTTCGCTGGGAATCCGCCCGAGTAGTAGCTCGGTTCCGTGTCCACGCCCTGTTGCGGCTCGTGACGCAGCTCAGATCCACTCGCGTCGAGAATACCTTTTGGACCCATGAAGCGCGCCAGTTCACGTGTCGCCGTGCCCAGACCCAGGCGAACGTACACCGGCGTACCGTGATAATCGAACAACACCGCTTGCAGATCCGGCATGTTGCGTCCGTCTTTCCACCGGAAGATGCCGCCCAGCGCGGAAGCCGACTGCGGCGGCTCGTTCCATCCCAGGGTGAAGAGCATGCCGCTGAGCAGGTGCACCATCAGATCGCCACCTACGCCTGTGCCGTACTCTTTCCAGCAGCGCCAACGCGCGAAGCGGTATGGGTCAAACGGGATCTTGGGCGCATCGTTCAACCAAGTCTCCCAGTCCAGGTTCTGTGGGGAAAGATCCAAGGGCGGCGGATACTCCCAGGCGCCGTTAGGACTGTTCCGTCCCAGCGTTAGTTCGACCATCTCCACTTCACCGATCGCGCCGGCGTGATACAGTTCGCGGGCCTTGGCGCAAAGCACGGAGCTGACGCGCTGCGAGCCGATCTGCACGATGCGCTGGTTCTTCTGGGCCGCCGCCACCATTTCGAAGCCCTGGGCGGCGGTGTGCGACATGGGCTTCTCGCAGTAGATGTCCTTGCCCGCGTTACAGGCGTCCACCACCACACGCATGTGCCAGTGATCCGGGACGGCGGCCACGATGCACTCGATATCCTTGCGGTCCAGCAAATCCTGGTAGTGGCGCGTGGTGGGCAGGCTGGGGTTGCCTGTGATCTCTTTGGCCAGGGTATGCCGCCCGTCGTACAGGTCGGCCGCGCCCACGCACTCGATTCCCGGCAGGCCGATAGCGTTGGGTAACAGGCCGGAACCCTGCATCCCGACGCCGATCATGCCGAACCGGACGCGATCACTGGGTGGTACTGGCAAGGGGCCGGCTCGCAGCGGAAGTGGGTCGAGCAAGACACTTTTTGCCGTCAGCAGACTCCCGCCGCCCACGGCTCCCATCTGCAAGATATGGCGACGCGAAACATGTTCATCCATGGCAGGCTTTCCTATTCTACGCCCGAGTCCCGAGGCATTCTTTAACTTTCCTGGCAAGCTGTTTTACGGTGTATGGCTTCGGGAGAAAACCAGCGATCTCCATCTTCTCAAAACGCTTTTCGATTTCCTGATCGCCAAAGCTGCTGCAAACAACGACCGGAGCATGAGCGCGAATTTCCTGAATTTCTTTTAGTGTTTCCACTGCGGCCATGCCCGGCATGGCGAAATCGAGGAGCACCAGTCCGATTCTATCGGACTCTTCCTGAAACACCCGGACCCCTTCGCGCCCATCCTGAGCAAGCAGGGCCTCATACCCGTATTGTTCCAAAGCCGATTTGGTAAAGCTTCGGATGAGGGCCTCATCGTCTATCAGCAGGACGGTGCCGGCGCCTCGAAGATCCTCCGCGATCGCATCTTCGGCAATCTGCGAGGGAACGTGCCCGGCCACCGAGAGAAGCACCCGAAACGAGCTGCCCCGGCCCGGAACGCTGTGTATCTGCACCGCGCCCCGATGCTGCCGCACGATTCCCAGAACAGCCGCCAGCCCGAGCCCCCGGCCCAGGAATTTTGTGGAGAAGAAAGGGTCGAAGATTCTCTGTATGGTCTGCTTATCCATCCCCAAACCGTTGTCACTCACCTCTAAGAAAATGTACTCGCCAGGCGTCAGTTTTTCGTCGAGGAACAAGTCCGGCAACAGCGGATCGGTTACAGTCTGCATGCCAGTTCTTACCAGAACTACGCCGGCAGCATCCCCGATCGCCTCAGCGGCATTGATTACCAGATTCTTTACAATTTGCTGGATCTGGCTGGGATCGGCCAGGAGTAAAGGAAGATTCTTATCGAGGTCCAGCCGGAGCTGCACTTGGACAGGGAACGATAGATGAACGAGCTTGGCGGACTGCATTACCACTTCCGATAGCTGAACCCGTTCCACGTAGTACCGGCCCTTTCCCGCATAGGCCAGCAACTGCCGCGTTAACTCTGCGGCGCGCTCTCCGCCGCTGATTACACTTTTGAGCAGCGAGCTGCCAAGGTCGTTTTCCGGCAGGGATTCCAGCAGCAGGCTCGCGTTTCCGATTACTACCGTCAACAGATTGTTAAAGTCATGCGCCACGCCAGCCGCAAGATAGCCAAGGGCTTCCATCTTCTGCGATTCCCGCAAGCCAACCTCAACTCTGCGGGCCTCCGTGACATCTTCAATCGCCAGCAGGATGCGCTGCTCGCTCTCGATGCGGCGCGCGTTAAGCAGCAGAGTGTGGCGCCGTCTCGATGAGTCTTCGTTCTCAACTTCGAAATCCTCCATCATGCGGTTTTCCGGAAGAATCTCTTCGAGCAGCATCCTAAGCCTGGGACTATTAAAAAGCCCGCCGCCCAGGTCGTAAATGAAACGATGCTCAACCTCCTCCGGAGATAGCTGGAATGTTCTGAAGAAAGTCCGGTTGGCTCGCAGCACCCGAAGATCCGGCCCAAGCACGATGAGCGAGCCGCGGACCGTATCGATGGTGGCCTGCGCGAACTCGCGGGAGCTTTCCACTTCCGTATTCCGCACCTGGAGTTCCTGGTTAACCGTGGTCAATTCTTCGTTAGTCGCCTCAAGCTCCTCTTTGGCGCTCTCCATTTCTTCGTTAAGACTTTGTAATTCCTCGTTCGCGGCGACAACCTCCTCGTTGGCTGCTTCCTGCTCTACGATGATGGACTCCAGATGAGCCTGGCTGGAGGCTAGTTCTTTCTCGAGATGGCCGACGCGCACCTCGACCCCCCGCTTCTCACGCCAGTGGGCGGCTCCTGTCGCTTTAGAGGCTGCCTGAAGCTGCCTGTCCTCGAACACGACAAGAAAGTGCTGCCGGTCCGCCCCGAGCGGCGCAATTTCAATCCAGGCCTTGGAAGCGGCGGTGTCCTCACCGAACTTCGCCGGATCGATTTTGATGGTTCGACCTGTCTTTCCGGCCTTCCGGATCGCATTTTTCAACGCCGTGCCCCTCTCCTTTTTAGCCAACTCAAGGAATTGTTGGGTGCTCTCATCGGGGCCGGGAAGAGCCGCGCTTTCGCCGCCAAGAGAAACAGGTTCGAGTTCGCTGTTGATGACCAGCCTGCGCGGGCTATATCTTTCGACCACCAGCAGGTCCGCCTGGCGGCGCAGTTCCATCTCGTAGAGCTGCTGCACCCCCGGTGGAGCCGGCTGCGGCGAAGAACGGACGTGTCCTTTCTTGGGCCGTGTGTACACAGCATTGGGCACTCCCGCGGACTCCTGTTTGGCGTAGAGCCTTACCTCTCTGTCTACTGCAGTGAACAGGCCCGGAGAGGAAGCCAGACTCTCAGACTTTCCCAATAATAGAAAGCCCTCGGGATTCAGAGCGAAGTGGAACCGCGAAAATGCCTCGTGCATGGCATCCAGATAGATCAGCACATTGCGGCAACTGATCAGATCCATTCGCGAGAAGGGCGGGTCGTTGAGCAGATCGTGCCGGGAGAAGACGCAGAGATCGCGAAGCCTTCTGTTGACCTGGTATTCCTTTCCGGTTCGCACGAAGAAGGCCGCCAGGCGATCCGGCGACAGGTCTGCTGTAATATTCTCAATATAGACGCCACGGCGCGCCCTTTCGATAGCCGCCTCGTTAATGTCGGTGGCAAAAATCTGCAAGGGTACATGGCTCTGCATTTGGTCCGCCACCTGCAGAAAGCACATAGCGATCGAGTAGGCCTCCTCGCCGGTGGAGCAGCCGGGCACCCATACTCTTACCGGGCCGTTCAGGGATGTCTTTCGGATCAGGCCCGGGAGCACTCGCCGGCTCAACACGTCAAACGCTTCTGGATCGCGGAAGAAATGCGTAACACGAATCAAGAGGTCCTGGGTTAAAGCATGCAGCTCGTCCGGGTTGTCTTTCACGTACGCGATGTAATCGGCGAGGTGGGCCAGCCCGCGCAGGGCCAGACGCCGCCCCAATCTGCGCCGGATAGTGGCTCGACGGTACAGATTGAAGTCAATACGTGTACTCGCCCGCAGCAGGTCGAAGAGCACTTGCAAGTCTTTCCCGAAGTCGAGGGAGTCCGCACGTTCTTGCCCCTCGCCGTGCGATACGAGGCGTGGCTCGCGGGCGATTCTAGCCAGTTCGGACGCGATCGCCTCCGGCCGCAGGACGAAATCGACGCAACCCGTGTCGATTGCGCTGCGCGGCATTCCGTCGAATTTAGCCGATGAAGGGTCCTGCGCAAATACTGTTCCGCCCTCTTCGGCGATCGCCTGCACTCCCAGCGTTCCGTCGGACCCAGTCCCGGAAAGAATAACGGCGATGGCCCCTCCCTTCTTGCTCGCAGCCAGGGAGCGCAGGAAGACATCAATGGCAGTTCCCGCGTTCTGTCTTGGTTTGAGCACCAGAGCTAGTCCCGATACCGTCATGGCGGCGTTCGGTGGGATCACGTACACCTGATTGGGCGAAATGATGGTCCCATCCTCGACTTCATTGACGGGCATAGAAGTCTCTCTGGACAAGAGCTGAGCCAGTACGCTCTCGTGACTAGGAGCCAAATGTTGGATAACCACCAGCGCCATGCCAGTATCGCTGGGAAGGCCTCGCAGCAGTTCTCCTAACGCCTCCAGGCCGCCCGCCGACGCCCCTACGGCAACGACTGGAAATTGTTGCCCGAGCGAGGGGTCTGGGCTGGAGTCTTCACGGCACGCGGGTTCCGTCTGAGCCTGGGGAGGTTGTTTGTCGGACATATTTCCTTCATGGCTTGGCAAAATCCCGCGGGTGGGCGGCCATAGCCCGGCTCCTCTCTACGTAGGCAAGGGTAGGCATGGATCGGGCCCGACCGGGCAATTTTATACTTTGTTTAGTCATGTTGTGGCAGATTATTCTTAGAATATCTTACTTTCGCGGGGTGCGGGAGGAAGTGGCCTTCGACCTTGATGACCTGAGAATTATACGGATCTGCGCGGAAGCGTGCCTGGTTTACCTCGGGGTTTGAAAATCGGGCTGTTTATTGCCATTTAACATCAACAAGATCATTCCGTTCTATTCTGTCATTACTAGATACGGCAAGTGCGAATTTGCTTAAGCTTAAACAACGGGAAAGGACGACATAATCAATCAAGAAGAGCTGAGGACGAGCCGCCGGAGGAGGAGATAGACCCCTTGAATTCTCTCCCTCGATTGAGGCTCTGGCGTTGGTGATAAACTCTGAGCTAAGCAAATGAAGCGATTCACTATAAGCACGTTCTTCTTCGGGTTGCTGGCCATCGGCTGGTTTGTCACGTGGGATGCATCCTCCAGCGCGGCTCAAGGTACGGCCTCCAGCGGGGTCAGTGGCCAGGGAAAGATGACATTCCGCGTACTCTACACCGCCGACCATCTGCCGGTGGAGGCGCAGAAGGTGTTGACCTCCGCCCATGGCGGGTTCGCCGTCGATGTGCGGCCGGAAAAGGGCGAGACCTATTTTGGGCTCAAGGGCGCGGGAATCGTCCAGATCAGCGGCGACCTCAAGAGCACGCGGATGCTGGATACCGCGGCCGAGATGAAGGATACGAACCTGCACGACACCACCATCTGGTACGGCCCGGATGGCAGCCCCTACCTGGAGTTTCCGGGGAACGAAGCAGGCAAGGTCTTCACCACGGACGTGAATGGCAAACTGCTGCATGTCCTGAAGACGCCGGAGCGGGGTACCGATCTGGGAGACCCGATCGCCAACGACTATTTCGCCGGAGCGGGCAATTTCGTCCCGACGGATGTGGAAGAGTTGGATGGGATGCTCTACATGACGACCGGCTACTCGAATCTCGACTTCGTGCTCACGGCGCGCATTCTGAGCACGCATCCTTTCCAGGCGGTGTGGCACGATCTGGCGTTCGGCGGCCGGGGGACTGGGGTCGGCCAGTTCGGCACGGCGCACGGCATCACCGTGCCGCCGGGGACCAAGCGGCTGGATATCGCCGACCGGCCGAATTCGAAGATCGATCGCTTCACCCGTTACGGACATTATCTTTCCACGTTCCGGATGCCGTTGGGTTCGTTGCCTTGCGATATCTACTACCTCGGGAACTACGCAGTGGTCGCTACTTTGGATGGGCCCGATCGGAGCAAGGGCGCGCCGATTTATTTATTCGAAAACGATCGCCTGATCTCTACGATCCTGCCGAAGGAGGAGTTGGGCCTCAAGAACTTCCAGCACGTCCATAACGCCGTGCTGCGACAGTATAATAACAAGCTCTACATCATCACGCAGGCGTGGAACCCGGGCGATTTCGCCGTCCTGGAGCAGGCAATCCAGTGACACCTCGGCCCGGCCGCCAATCCAGCCTTACCGCCAGGCGTATTAAGCCCGGTCCCAGCGCCAGTACCGACCGCCCCAGCCCTCCTATTCTTCTGATCAGGGCGTGTGCAGACCTTCTCGCGCTGCGGAGGAGAGCCGGCGCATGACGAAAAGCAATCCATTCCTGGCTGGCGTCGAGCCACCCCTCCCGGACCTGTAAGGGAGAAGTTGCCGTCGTCAAGAAAGGGAGTCGACCAGAGTTCGGAGAGACTAATGGTTCCATTGGTGAAGTTTCGTCGTCAAGAGATCAGGTGCACCCGGCTTGCCGTATCCTGGCGACGTAGATCTAATGACTTAAGTGTCTGTTTGGCGTACCAACGTGGGGCGTTTTACACCAATTTGGGTTATCTCACGCAGTTTCTGGCGGCTGTGCCTGCTGCAACGAAGCTCGATTAAACTGATTTCCGGCGGACACCGGAACCGCACCGGAAGCAAAGAACAGCCCACGCCGGCGCTGGTGTAGCCTTCCATCTTTCCCTGTTTCCATCTGCCCTGCAAGAAACGCCGTTCGCAGGTCGCCGGCACCATGGTTGCGCCAATGAGGGGAAGCCTGATCTGTCCGGCGTGCGTGTGGCCGCATAGATACAGGTGAACGCCGGCTCCGGCGGCTTCCTCGATGATGTCCGGGCTGTGGGCCAGCAGGATTTTGAAAGCGCCCGTAGGCACCCCGGCGAGCGCACGCCGCAGATCCGCACAATCGTAGTCCCACGCATCGTCGACCCCGGCTACCCAGACGCTGCCCGCTGCGCCTGCAATTTCGACGGAGGCATTCATCAGCATGTGAACCCCCATGGCTTCGAGCTCCGTAGCCTCTTCGAAATAATCGTGGTTGCCGAGAATTCCGAGGATGCCGCGACGCGACCGAATGGCGTGAATGATCTTGGACATCTCGGGATAGATGTTATGGCAGGGTCCCGAAGTGGCGAACCGGTAATCGCCGGTCAGCACGCACAGATCGACTTCAAGAGGGGAGATCTGTTCGACGACGCGCTCGGCAAGGCCAGGAATTCCGTCGATGTGGAGGTCGGAGAGCTGGAGAATGCGGAATCCGCAGAATTCGGCCGGCAGCTCGTCAAAAGCGAACTGCACCGCGCGAACCACGGGTTGGAGCGCGTTACGCCGGCCACGATCGAGCAGCCCCAGCGCTCTCAGACCGTGCTCGAGCACCGGCCGCAGGATGTTCTCGTGACGAAAGAGGAAATGCCTTGGTCCGTAGGTGAGCCACTGCTCCAGATAGCGAATTTCGATGGACCTACGTTTGAGCAGAAGGTCGGTCATTTCGAATTCGATTGCGAGTGGCTCACAGCAGAACGGCTTCGGCTTGTTGCGCCTGAAACATGCGGCCGATATAGCGCAGGAGAACCTTGGCATCGTGACGCGGTCCCGCCGCCACGGAATAATATGCCTCGCAAGAGTAGACCTCGTCAGGCGACGGATGAGCACCGTGAAGCACAAAGGCTTCCGTGACAAGGCCGGCTCGCGCGCGCAGATAGAGGATGCGCCAATCGGCAGGCAGAGCCATCACCTCATCCGGACTGCGGGGATCGACACCTACCAGGTGGATCTGGCCGCGGACTACATGGATGAGGCCGGGCAGGAGGCGCAGGAAAAAGTGACCCAAGGCCGACAGCCTGGATTCCGGCGCAACAAAGCTGTTCAGACTGAACTTCTGCCATTCCCAGACATGCTCGGCGGGCAGGCGGAGCGCCTCTATAGGGTAGGCCACGGGTCCCCGGCGGCCCAGCCGCAGAACGAGCGCGGTGAGCAGCACTGCCGGCCACGTGAGGATAAACAGGATAAGAGCGAAAGCGCGGGAAAGCAACGAAGCGAAGGTTGATGTGAATGAGCTGCTGGGAACGCCACTAAGAATAAAGTCATCGCGTACCATGGCGTCTCCACCGGTTCGGACACTGACCAGGCGGTTGCCATCGACAATTACGTGGTCCAGTTCGAGCGCCTGGCCGACATAACTGCCGGGCATAATGGTCGAGTCGGCAACGGTGGTTCCGCGGTCGAGCACGCTGTCTCGTACCACGACTACGTTCGGCCCGAGGAGAACGCCGGCATCGACGCGGCTGTTTTCGCCGAGATAGACGGGCGGAACGAGCGTCGCCGTCGGGTGTAGCCTGACATTGCGGCAGATCCAGACGCCCTCCCGCACCTCCCGGCCATTAAAGATGAGTCCCGGAAAGCGTTTATCGAGGGCAGCGCGTTGGCTGACGATAAACTCCGCTTCGGAACGGACTCCGAGCACGATGGGACAGTTGACGATCGAGCCGCGGTTGCGGGCAGACTCCATCACGAAATGCGCGAGCTCCTGATAGTCCCACAGGCCTTGCACGCCCGCGCTGGTAGCGGAATCCAGCAGCGCCCATCCGGTCCACGTTCCTGCCGAGCAAAAAGCGGTCGGACGTGGGCTGGCATAGCTCTGTTTCAGAAATATGTGTGGCAGGCTCTCCGCGTGAATCAGAAGAACCGGGGAATTGGTATTGAGGCGACTGACTGCAGCATACGGACGCGCCGCGACACGAACCAGGTGGTAACGAATCCGGACGCCCCACCGAGCGCCGTCCTTGAGCAGGGCCTCTACCTTTTCCGGCAGGTGGTTGAGAATGATGTCAACGCTATCCACCACGCTATCTTCGGCCAGGAACTCGACGATGCGCTGTAGAAATGGCCGGTCGATCAGCGGTAGCAGGAAACCGGGCAGCCGCTCACCGGTGGCCTCCGGCGCGGTATTTTCTCCGGTTGCCACGATCACAGCCTTCATAGGCGATCTCCTGGTTCTCGATTCGATCTCCGCTGCGGAAACGCTGCGTGCGTCCAGGCTCCTGCTATAGCTGGTGCACTACAGCGGCCTTGACTTCCGTCGCGGCAAAGTTTGGTTTGATCCAGATAGCCATCGCCCAAGGTAAGGCCGGCGTTGTTTAGAACCGCCGTGTATTGTTCGTCGCGCCATGAGCGAGATGGTCCGGCTTATGCTCGAATGCAGCGAGCGCCTCCTCCCTGGTGTTATAAATTTCCACTACCTTGTGCATGCGAACCAGCTCAAACAAGGCTCGAACACCTTTGGATAACCCACAGACTTTCAGGTCGCCACCGCGCTCGGTAACCTGGCGCAAACAGGACAGAATTACGCCAAGCCCGGAACTGTCTACAAATTGAACCGAGCTCATGTCGATGACCAGCCGCATGGCCACTTGTACCGTTTTGAATTTCTTGCTGTTGCTCGTATCGAGTGACGGCCCCGGCACCACCATCACTTCGGTCAATTCGTTGGTGGTCTGCATTTGATCCCCTTTTGCGGCAACCAGGCGCGTTCTATGCCTTCAGACGAGGTCGCCGAACTCGAGGTGGCCGGGCAACCTGGTGCGGGACCTGCATCGAAGGCACGCCGGCTTGAGGCCCAGTGCCCAGTCAATACTAACATTAAGTAGGCTTGTAATGCAAACTATAATTAGTCTCATCCGCGCCATTTAGACGAACTAAGTCGGAGCATTATGTGTTGATAGCTTCCGTAAATTATCCGGTAGGTCAGTAATTAAGTGTACTTCCAAGGGAAGTACCACCGGGATACTGAGTCGCCGCCTGATAGAAACCGAAGCAGAACAAAACTGGTGTCCGCTACACATTCGGGTGCAAGTTTGAGTAATCGGCAGGTTGCGTAATATATTTACCTCATGCGAGTTACAGATACGCCCGGGGCCATGGCGTCCCTTGAGGAAGAATGCTGTAAAAGCTATGCGGCAAGGCGGCTCACAATGCGAGTAGACGGGGGCGAGAACGCATGTCAAGCTGGGAGATAGTTCCGAGCAATCGTCATGATCTATCTCATTACCGGTGCGACCGGAAACGTTGGTTCCCTTATTGTCGAGCGCCTTATCGACCAAGGCGAGCGGCCGCGAGTCTTCGTGCGCGACGCCGGGAAGGCACGGGCACGCTACGGAGATCGTGTCGATCTGTTTGTAGGCGATCTCGCGGATCCGAAGAAGCTCACGCCCGCGCTCACCGGAGCGGACGCGCTGTTTCTGGTCAATGCAGGTCACGATCTCGCCGCGCGGGACGAAGCCGCCGCTAAGGCCGCCAAGGCTGCAGGGGTGAAGCATCTGGTCAAACTTTCCTCGATCGACGCACGGGAGCAAAACGTCGGAACCGGCGTGTGGCATGCGCAGGGCGAATCCGCGATCCGCGCCAGCGGGACACCGTTCACGTTCGTCCAGCCGTCGGGTTTCATGGCGAACGCTCTGTTCTGGGCGAAGTCGATCAAGGCCGAAGGGGTGGTTCGCGCGGCCACTGGCGATGGCAGAATCCCGTTCATCCATTCCGATGACATTGCCGCCGCCGCCACCGAAGTTCTGACCACGCGGGACTACCTCGGAGAATCGTTAGGCATCACCGGCCCGCAAGCCCTGAGCTATGCCGAGATGACGGCCAGCATCGGCGCCGCGATTGGAAAGCCGCTGACGTTCCAAGCGATCTCCGACGAAGAGGCGCGCCGGCAGCAGATCGCGTGAGGCGCGCCGGAGCCCCTGGTCGAGGCGCGCGTTTCCATTTTTCGCGCGATTCGCGAAGGCCGTCTCGCGGAAGTCACGGACACCGTCGAGCGCATGCTTGGTCGAAAGCCAATCCCGTTCGATCAGTGGGCGAAAGAGAATGCCGCGGCATTCCGTTGAGAGGTTGTGGCGCCGGGCGCGCGATCACACCACCGCGGGCTGCAACTCGGGCAGCCGCGACTGCTCTACTTCCACCAACGCGGCCGCCGGCACCCGCTCGTGCAGCAATAATTCAGTGGCCAGCACTTGCGGCTCCGAGTGAAAGTATTGCCGCAAGGGATTGTCGAACAGAAGATTGACGATGGCCAGCAGGCTCATGCCCTGATGATGGGCCATCCACATCCGCACCGGGTCGGCGCCGGTAGGGGTGTAGTTGATGGACTCATAAAATCCGTATCGGCCGAACCAGCCGAATTCCTTCATGCGGCCAAGGTTTTCAACCGCCGCCGCCGGGTCTATTCCGACCGCCAGGTAGCTGGAGTAAGGAGAGATCACCAGCTCGTGCAAATCCTTTCTGTCCATGGCCAGTTCAGGGACGCCGAACGCCCCGTAGCCGTAGTCGCCATTGGGCCCGGACAAGAAAGCCGATTCGGAAAGCCCCCATGGTGTGCCGCGGCGGCGGCCGTATTCGCGCTGCGAGCGGACGGCGGTTTTCATGCTGCGGTCGATGATCGTATCCGGGTGGTGCCGCATCCACAGCAACGGCATCAGGTATTCGAACATGGTACCGCTCCACGAGAGCAGTACAGGGTCGCCGCGGAACAGTGTGTGCGCACGGCCCAGCCGGAACCACGATTCCTGGGGGATGTCGCCCTTGGCAATGGCTACAAAGCCGGCGATCCGCGCTTCCGACGCCAGCAAGTTATAGCTGGAAGGATCAAGCCGCCCAGCGGTGACGTCATAACCCACGGAAAGCGCCTTCTTGCGCCGTTGATACAGAAATCTGAAATCCATATGGTGGACCAGCCCATGGCAGATCTCCGCTATGGCTCGCAGCTCTCCCGCCAGTTCCTTGGTGACTCCGCGCTTCACGGTGGATTCACAGGCCAGTGCGAGCGCGGCCTGTTTCAAAGTCCAGAGACTGGCGGCCAGGTTGCCGCTATCGACAGTCGATACGAACATGGGCGCCAGCGGCTCCATCGAATTGATGTCGTACCAATTCAGCAGATGGCCCCGGTGCTTGGCCAGACGTGCGATGCGGTCCAGCGTCTGCCGCGTCTCGAAAACAAATTCGGCCAAAGAGACGGTGCCCAGGTGCACGGCGGCGATACGTGCGTTCAGCAGCATCCCCAGGTTGGTCGGCGAAAGACGCAGATCGACTGCCCCATCTTCCCGGACCGAATCGGGAATCAACCAGTTGGTCGAGGAAGAGCTCCAGTCATGAAAGAACCGCCAGATCCGATCCGCCGATTCACGCATGAACTGTGCCTGCTCCCTTCCGAGAACGCTGTGTCCCGCGCGAGGCCGCCGGTCCAGCCATCTCGAAAATACGCCTGAAACCATCCAAAGAATTAACAGGGGAGCGGCGGATGGCAGGGCTTCACGGCGGACGAGGCATATCGCGGCGGTCAGGCCAAGCGCAATCCAGGGCGTCCATTCCAGATAGATATCGACCCTGGATTTGGGGGAGCCGGCGGCTTCCGCCTCTGCGGCGGTTTCCCATTCCAGCATCTTCTTCCTGGTCACGAACAGCCGCGCCACGGCTCGCACGATGGCATCCATGGAGATGAGCGCCTGGTGCAGCAGGAAGATCAGGCTGCACATGGTGATGAGGGTGCTTTCGCGGAAGGTGCGCACCACATCGCGCGCCCACACAGCCAGTCCCCGCCGCTTGTGCGGAACGTGCAGCAGCGCGAAGAACAGGCTAGAGAACGCCGGAACAAACCACATCAGCAGGGTCGCCGCGGTCCAATACTCCGGCCGCCCCGGCAGCCATAACCAGCCGCTCAGCAGCAGCAGGATCAGCCCCGGCTCCAGGAGGCTTCGCCGCAAATTGTCCAGGATTTTCCACTGCGAGATCAACGTGATCGGATTGCGAATCCTGTGCCCGGAGAAGTCGGGAACCCGCGACTGAGTCCAGCGCATGATCTGCCAGTCGCCGCGCACCCAGCGATGCTTGCGCCGGCTGAAGGCGCTGAAATGCGATGGATAATCGTCGATCAGCTCGATATCGGTGACCAGGCCCGCCCGCGCATAGGCGCCTTCGATCAGATCGTGGCTGAGCAATGCGTTTTCCGGAAAGCGGTGCTCCAACACCTCGCGCAGCGTATCCACTTCATAGATGCCCTTGCCGGTGAAGATGCCTTCGCCGAAGAGATCCTGGTACACGTCCGAGATGGCGCGTGTGTAAATATCGAATCCGGTTTGTCCCGAGTACAGAGTCGCCAAGCGGCTGCGGGCGGCCGACTGCACGCTGATGCCGATGCGCGGCTGAATAATGCCGTAACCCTCCACCACCATGCGCTGCTCCGGGTCGACCACGGCCTGGTTGAGCGGGTGGGCCATGGCGCCGACGAGCCTCGCCGCCGAGTCGCGTGGAAGCTGCGTATCGGAATCGAGCGTAATCACGTATCGCACGCCCGGCAAAACGGACAGCTCGCCCACCTTCGTCGGAAACGCGTCGTAGCTCCCGCGTAGCAGTTGATTGAGGTCCAGGAGCTTTCCCCGTTTGCGCTCCCATCCCATCCAGCGTCCTTCCGCGAGGTTATACGAGCGGTGGCGATGGAAGAGGAAGAAGGGCGAGCGCCCTTCCGAGCGGTAGCGCAAATTCAGCCCCTCGATCAGACGGACGCACAGCGCCACCAAGGCCTCCTGCTGATCTTCGGGAGAGTCGGAATCGGGTGTATCGGTCAGCAGGGCGAAATAAAGATTGCGATCGCGATTGGACAGAAACCGGATTTCCAGATCGAGCGCCAGATCGTGTACCTGAGCCTCGTTCAACAGCAGCGTAGGAACGGCGACCATGGTGGCGCACTCGTCCGGAATTCCTTCGAAGAAGTCCAGCTTCGGTAATACGCGCGGCGGCAGAAGAAACGTCGTGAGATGGTTGATGAAATCCGTGCCCGCCTGCGTGGCCGGTAAGATCAGCAATAGAAGGCCGGCGAGAGCCGGTGCGACGGAATCCAGTTGGTAGAGAATGGCGAATACGATGAAAAGGGTCAACAGCTCGATTCCGCCCAGATAGAATGCCGTGGGGTACTGCAGAATGAAGCGCGGAATGCGCATCGATAAAGGCGGCCGGTAGTTGACGGCGGCCTCGAGGTGGGCACGCCCGCGGTCCAGCAGAAAAAATCCCACGTGGGTGCGGCGCAGCGCGGCGCGCGATCCGTCGGAAACCAGGGCGGCTTGCCGGCAGAGATCGATGGCCGCTTCCGCCACCGCCAGTTCGTTCAGAGTGCCGTGCCTGGCAAGGTCGGCTAGCTCCCTGCGGTAGCGATCGCGGCTGTCGAAGTCCATGCGGGAATATGCGCCGGCCGGGTCGCTCGCCAGTGCGCGGTGGGCATGACTCACGGCCTCCAGAAGATCCTTCCAGGCCATTTCGCTGATCCTTCTCAAACTGGTCACCAGGACCGGCCAGTCGCTCGCCTCAGCTTGGGTCAGGCGGTCGATCAGCTCCATTTGCAGCGCCGGCTTGAGCGACCAGATTTCGCCAATTTCCAGATCGGCCGTCTCCTGGTATCCCTCGAGAAATGCGCAGAGATCCTGTTCGCTGAAGTTATAGCCGCCGGTCTCCAGGTAGTTACGGGCCACCAGGACAGCGCGGGGCGTCTCGGCGCCGGAGGGATCGGCGATCACCCGCAGCTCCCGCATCCCTACTGCGAATTTACGCACCTCTTTCTCCGCGCCAAGGATCAAGCGGAAATTGTCGAGGACCCACGCGGAGTTCTCCGCCTGGGAACGAGCCGCCGCGCGGGCTATCAACTCGTTGACCCGCGCGCGCCGGTCAGGCACGGCCACGCGCGTCCGGCCGTGCGGCCTGGTTTCCCGATGAGCGAGGCCCGCCGCCGCGCCTGCCTCGCGCCATCGCGACAGGCCAGCGTCCGCCGTGGCGGGCGACGGATTGGTGATGGTCATGGGTTCGTGTATCATCGGTAGCTCGATGCCTGCAATTCAAACATGGCTGCGTACTTGCCCCCCAAGGCAACCAACTGCCTATGGCTCCCTTGCTCGGCGATCTTGCCGTTTTCCAGAACGACGATGCGGTCCGCCATCTGTACCGTGGAAAACCGGTGAGAGATGAGCAGCGCCGTCTTGCCCTCGGTCAGCTCCGCGAATTGCTGGAACACCTCGTACTCGGAGCGGGCGTCCAGGCTCGCGGTAGGTTCGTCGAGGATTACCAATTGCGCGTCGCGAAAATAGGCGCGCGCCAAAGCGATCTTCTGCCACTCACCGCCCGAGAGATCCACGCCTCCCTCGAATCGCAGTCCCAGGAGTTGCTCATAGCCTTGCGGTAATTTCCGGATCACCTCATCAGCCAGGCTCTTGTGAGCTGCCCGGCGCACCTCGCCGTCCTGAGATGCTTCGATGCGCCCCACGGCGATGTTCTGGCGAGCGGTCAGTTCGTAGCGCATGAAGTCCTGAAAAATCACGCCGATCTGGCTGTGCAGATCCTCCATGTTGTACTCCCGCAGGTCTACGCCATCCAGCAGGATGCGGCCACCCGTGGGATCGTACAAGCGCGTCAGCAATTTCACGATCGTGGTTTTGCCCTGCCCGTTCTCCCCGATCAAGGCGATGCGCTCTCCTGGTTCCAGCCGGAAATCCAGACCATCGAGGATGGCGCGCCGGCCGCCAGGATAAGAAAACGTCACCTTCTCGAACGCGAAACCGTCCCGAATCGGCCGTGGCGCCGGCAGCGCATTGGGCTTCGAGCAAATCTTCGGCCCCACTCGCAGGAACTCCACCAGGTCGGTGAGAAAAAGCGATTGGTCGGCGATGCTGGAAAACGTAGAAAAAACGTTCTGGATGTTACTGCTGGCGCCCGCGATAGCTCCCGCCAGGAACTGCAGCGTGCCCCAGGTCAACACTCCTGTAACAGTGCGATAAATAACATAGGCATAAGCGCCATAGTAGCCGGCCGTGCTGAGGAGCGACAGCGCCGCTCCAGCCCACAAACGGCGGCGGGCCAAGCGAACGTTCTGGTCATAGATCCCATTGGATAAACGCTCATATTCGCCCGACAGGAAACCGCTCAAGCCGAAGAGCCGCAATTCCTTGGCCGACTCCTTGCTGGCGCCCAGCGTGCGTAAATAATCCAACTGGCGTTTCGTAGGAGTCTGCCGGATATTTTGCGCGTATCCGAGAAACGCGAAGTGACTTTCGCCCAGAAACGCCGGCACAACCGCCAGCACAAGTACGCCCAAGAGCCACGGCGAGAACCAGAAGATCCCGAGCGACAGGCTGATCGCCGCCACGATCTGCTGGCCCACCGCGCCGATGGCCTGGATCATGGCGATGCGGTCGGTGGCCTGCACGCGGGCCCGCTCCAGTTTGTCGTAGAACAGCGGGTCCTCATAGGAGGCCAGATCCAGCCGCGAGGCGTGGTCCATGACCATCAGGCTCACGTGGCGTGTGAAGCGGTCGGCCAGCAGCGAATCGAGAAAGCCTATGGTCCGGCCAGCGATCGCGCCCAGCGCCGCCAGCCCACATTCGAGGCCCACCAGCCACCAGAAATTCTGCGGCAAGGCATGTCCGGCGTAGTGCGCCTGCACGGCATCGAGAATCTTCTTCGAGACCGTCAGCATCGCCAATGGAATCAACGCCGCGACCAGACGAACGGCCAAAACACCCAAGACCACCGGCGGACCGGAACCCCAGACAATCTTAATCAGCGCCGGAACATGATGCAGCGCGCGCAGCCGCTCCTGCCAACTGCCCTTAAGAGTTAATGGTGAAGACGTTACGTCCATCTGGCACGCCGCGTGGAAGGAGCCCCTACCTGCATCTCGATGGCCGTTTCAGTTTACTTCCGAAAAATGCGCCGCAGCGTCGAAAAACTACGAAATTCTTACGCGCTTGGGCACCACGGGCGTTTACTTCGGAGTGTAAGGCTCGAATCCGGCCCGCTCCATGCCCCGCCGGGCTTCCGGATTTTTCATGAATATATCCCAGACGAATCCGCTGCGGGCATTCTCCGCCATCACCATGGTGATCCCTGTATCGATGCCGATCACATCGGTGTCAAACCATTTCTTGAGCGGGTTGAACGCATTTACAAATCCGTAGCGGCACCACACGCGGTCGCCAAACCGGCTCTTCGTCTTTCGCAGGACTTGCAGGCAGTCCTGGGGAAGAAACGGCAGCGATCCAGCGGCCGCGCTGGGCACCACGGTTCCGTCGATCGGACCGACCGCCGGAGGGCCGCCCCAGGCCACGTAACCATGTTCCGAGTCTGACGCGGTAATGCCCCACAGATCTTCGCAGTAGTCCGGAAACTGCTGGGCCAGCTCCAGGCAAAAACGCTTGTGAACATCGGTGGCAGTGACCGAGTTCCGAAAATAGTCCGCGTAGCGGTCCCGCTTTCCCCGGAAATCGAACCATGCCTGCGAGTACTGATGGACAAAAAGCGGCGCGAACGCCCCAATGTAGCGAAGCCCGTCGTACTCGAAAGTGGTGCGCTTCCAGGCGTTCCAGGCTTCCGCCGGTAAGGGGTGGGAATAAGAACCCATGCCCAGAAGATATAACATCATCAGTTCGCTATAGCCGTCCCAGCGATACGGCAGGAAGCCCACTTCGGGCATCCATCCGTGCGAGAGCACGGCGGTGTCCTCGGAAAGCCAGCTCCAGTCCACCCGGTTGAAGATCATATAAGACAGATCGCTGATCTCCTCGTGGTGGAAGAAGCGATGGCAGGTCAGTACCCCGCAGAGCAGTATGGCCGTGTCTACCGAAGAGACCTCCGAGTCCCACTGCCGCTCCCCGCTGCTCACATCGGCGAAGTGATAGAAGAACCCGCGATGGTCCGGCAATTTCTTCCACAGGAAACGCAGGGTCGCGAGCACACGGTCGCGCGCCTGGGCGTGGGAAAGATAACCGCGCTTTTCCGCGATGCAGAGGGCGGTAAGCCCGAAGCCGGTGGCCGCTATGCTGCCCACCCCGCCGCGGTCTTTCCCGCGCACATTGCAGCGGTCTTTCACCAGGCCGGTTTGCGGGTTGGTCTGCTCCCAAAAGTAAAGATAATTGGCACGTTCCAGGTCATCCAGGAACTTGTCGTCCTCATCGGAAAACGGCGCCGTCAGTTCCGATGCGCCCACTACGGGGGCAAGGCTCAAACCGGCCAGCACGGCCGTCTGCCTGAACAGATCGCGGCGAGAAAAAGAGGAATGATGGAACACCTTCTTTGATTATCGCCAATCCGATTAAACCAGCATCTTTGTGACTAAAAATACAGTGCGCCGTCGTAAAATATTTTCGTGAGCGACAAGAGCCTGGTGGCGGGCGTAGGTGCGGCCCTTGGAGTATTGGGAATTATTCTGGCCACGCACTTTGTTAGAAAAAATCCCGTCTATATACGCGGAGCGGTGGTGGCCACCGACTCCGATCCCACCAAGGAACTGCCTGTGGCGGATGTGGAAGTGACCGTGATTAACGGCTCGCCTGGGGATTCCGTCCGCACCGACGCCTCGGGATTCTTCAGCATTCCCATGCCCCTGCGGCGGCGCATGCGTCTGGGCCAGCCGGTGGGGCTCACCTTCCGCCATCCCGATTACCAGCCGCTCGATTTGCCTGACGTTACCGGAGAAAAATTGTATATCGCGCACCTGATCCCGCTCGCCGGCGTTGCTCCTGCCCGCGTTCACGGCCCGGAAGTACGAATCGCCAACATCGTGGCGAAATATTCGATCAACACTACGACCGTGATCAACGTCGGAAGCGCGGTCAAGCCCTTTCAGGTGGTGAATACCGGTAACATCCCCTGCGAAGGCCAGCGGCCCTGCTCGCCGGATGGTAAATGGAAGGCCGCTATCGGGACGGCGCTTTTGGATGCCGGGCGCGGTAACGAGTTTCACAACGCGCGCGCATCCTGCGTCGCGGGTCCGTGCCCGTTCACCAGGATCGAGAATGATAACTTCGAGACCGCGGGACGTATTCTCAAGGTCTCCGCCCTGAACTGGTCCGACACCACCACTTTCCTGCTCGAAGCGGAAGTCTACAAGCCCGTGGTCAGCGATATTCTCAGGCAATCCTATCCGGTCACATTCGACCGGGCCCTTACATTCACCTTGCCGGGCGCGGCGGAGGGCGTCAGTATCGAGGCGGAGCTTGACGGAGCCATGATCGTCTTTCCCCTGGGCCCCAAGCTCTTCCTGAGCTGGGCGAGCTGCCAATCGCTGGTAAACAAGGACCAGACCAAAGTGTACCGGTGCGAGCTGAAACCCGGATACCGATTTTCGTAGGGCCGGCAGCCCGTGGCAGGAGTCATTCCCTGACGCTCGTGGCTCCGTGACACGGAATCTACTGAGCTGGGCACGTCAGTAAGCGGTGTTTTTGCCACTTCTGCCACTGGCGCCGGCAAGGAACATCGCGACGAAGAGGTGGCCTGACCAGCCGCTCGCCTTTCTCCTCCGAAGCCTCTAACTACGGTTCGATCACGAACACAGTACCTTCACCCGAAGTTCCTCCCACGGAGGTCGTGCCATGCAGCGCCCCCGGTGAGCTCAAGGCCAGACCCGCCACCGGCATCGAGCCCGCGCCATCCCCCTTGCCCGCTGTCACTTGATATCGGGGCAGAAGAAGCATCAGCGAAGCGGCGGCCAGCGTAAAGAGCGCCAAGCGAGACAGCAGCGTCTGATACGATCCCGTCGCATCGAAGGCCTTCCCCATGATGACAGGACCAATCGCTCCAGCGATAGCGTACGCAGTCCAGGTGAACCCGTACAAGGTCGAGAATGCCCGCAGCCCGAAGTATTTCGAAAGCAGATAAGGAGTGACGTCAGCTTCTCCGCCCATGCCGAATCCGATACAAGCAGCGCCGGCAACGCCCGTGAGCATCGATCGCGAGCCTGACAGCAGGAACGTGCCGAGAGCAGCGGTCGCCAGCAGGCAGAAGGAAACTCGTGGCGCGAAAAATCGATCCAGCAGCCAGCCGGTGAAAAGCCGTCCGGCCAAGGCTGCGCCGCCCATCGCGGAGGCCGCCAACGCCGCCTTTGCGGCTGAGATTCCGCGATCCGTGAGTAGCGCCGAGAGGTGGGCGATCGATCCGTTCTGCGCGATCGAGCAGAGGAACAACACCGTCGCAATGATCCAGAAGATCCGCGAACGCAGGCCTTCGCCGGCGGACGCGCCGCTTGCAGCAGCCATGGGCAGGCGAGCGGGATTGGGCCGCGCGCGGATGTGGACGGCAACGGGCAGGCCGATTACCAGAACCATCGCGCCCAGTATCGCGAAGGCGTTGCGCCAGCCCAAGCCGCCGATCAACGCCTGGGCGATCGGGGGAAGCACCATTGCACCCAGCGCTCCGCCGGTCATCAACACTGCAAACGCCACACCCCGGCGCGCCTGAAACCACGTCGAGATCGCGCGCGAATATGCAAGCTGAGCGGTTCCGTTGCCGACGATGCCGAGCACCATGAAGACTGCGTACAAGTGCCACAGGTGGGGCGTCAGCATCGACAGAGAGGCGAACGCGATGCCGAAGACCGTCAGGCACGGCAGAATGATGCGGCGCGCGGGAAAGCGATCGAGCAGCAGCCCGAGCGGCGGCGAACAGGCCGCCACCGCGAGCGCGGCAAGTCCAAACGCGGCCGAGATGGCCTGGCGCGACCATCCGAATTCCGCCGCCAGCGGCTTCAGAAAAATTCCGAATGTATAAACCAGCAGCGACGCGAAGCTGACGAACACACACGTGGAAGAGGCGATGGCCACACGCCACCCCGGATATCGAAGGCTGTGTTCCGTGAGATCCGGCATGCTTAGCCCTAATAGGTCAGCTTCAGGGCAAACTGCATCAGCCGGGGAGAAGCCGCGCTGAGAATCTGACCGAAGGTCGGTGAATTCAGATCGGCCACGGGAAGGCCAAAGTTCGCGTGGTTGGCGATGTTGAAAGACTCCGCACGGAACTGCAGCCGCGCGCCTTCGGTCAGCCTGAAGCTGCGTGTCAGCGAAGCATCGAAGTCGGTGAAGGCGGGACCGCGCTCGACGTTGCGCCCTTCGTTGCCGAACTGTCCGGCTTGCGTCACCGGATTGAGGCGCTGGAAGGCCGCGGTACTGAGCCACTCTTCTACGGTGTGAGGACCGCTGTTGGGATTGCCGATCAGATTGGGGCGGCTGGCCGGGTAACCGGAGATCGGCGGGCTGTTGGCCTGAAGGGAAACATTGGTCGAATCGTAGACGGTGAACGGCGTAGGCGAATTATGCGTGGCGATGAGATTGAACTGCCACCCACCGAAGATTCCGCGAACCAGCCCTTGCACGCCGGGCGGCAGATGCGGCTGCCACGACCCGCTGCCGACCACGCGGTGCCGGGCGTCGAACAGCGATGGTCCATGCTCGGCGGCGAGGTCGAAGGGGTTCTGCGCTAGGTCGTTTTCGCCGGCCAGTGGCAGCGACGATGCGCCGCCCAGGTTCATCGAAGAATGGTCATCGAGCGCTTTCGAAAACCAGTAAGAGATATTGAATCCGAGGCCGTTCGCATATCGCCGCGAGAGGCTCGCCTGGCCGGCCTCGTAGGTTGAGTTGGTGATGTCGGCCAGCTCCGCGATAGTGGAAAACGTGCACGGCCCTGGAGTTGTAGGGCAGCCTGCATAAATGCGCCGCTGGTCCGCGTTCTGGGCGGTTGCGCCTGGCCCGTACACAGCCGGATTGGCTTCGATGTTACGCGGCAGATGCGTCCCTTTGGACCCGACGTAGCGAACTTCGACCAGGTAGCGATCAGCCAGCGAGCGTTGTATGCCGAAGTTCCAGTTCTGCGCATAGGGTGCGCGGGCCGTGGGATCGAGCCCGAATACCGTCGAGGGAAACACGAAGCTATTTGGCGCCGGGTAGGTGTGGCCGGCGTACGGGTTCGCGAAGTTGAGGCCGGCCCCGCTGTACTGATTAAACTGAGCCGCTGGCAGCGAGCTGATGGGCACCTGCGACGCGACGCCGGCGCCATTCTGGAACTGATCGTAGAAGACGCCATAGCCCGAACGGACGGACCACTTTCCATCGCCCTTAGGATCCCAGGCAAAGCCGACCCGCGGCATGAATGCGTTGTCATCGCGCGCAATGCCGGCGGCGATGCCGGGATCGCCAGGGAAGAGCAGACCGGTCGGCGCATTGGGATACACCTTGGATTGCACGCCCGGCACGAACGCGTTCAGCCGATTTTGAATCTCGGTGATGGGATCGATACTTTCATAGCGCAGTCCGTAGTTGAGCGTCAGCCGCGGCGTGATGCGCCATTCGTCCTGCGCGTAGACTCCGGCACTCCAGTCGCGCAATCCCCGGTTGAAATTGCCCAGCCCTTGATAAAACGTCACCGGCGCCCCCAGCAGCAGATTGGCGACCGCGTTGTTGGTCGGAAATGTAGAAGCGAAAATGAAGAACGCGTTGGGTGCGATTCCCTGGAACATGTTGAGTTGGGTGCGCAGGATTTCGGCGCCGAATTTCAGGGAGTGACGCCCCTTTATCCAGGACAGACCTTCCTGTCCCTCGAAGCTGTTCTGCACGGATTCGCGCGGTCCGGTAATCGCGCCGCCCACCGGCGAGTAGCCCAGCAGGTTGAAAAACGGCGGTCCCTGGCCGGCGACGTTGGACGATGGATAGTCGAAGCCCAGCGCGCTCGGCGGCGTCTGGTTCAACCGCAGATCGAAATCGAAGGGATAGCGAAGGAACGTGCCACGCAGTGAGTTGGTAAGCGAGGGCGAGAAGATGTGCGTGCTGGACAGCTCTCCGGAGTCCGTCTTCAAATCGTCGCGCGTAGGGAAACCGGGAACGGTGGTGCCGCGAACCGAGACCGGGTTGTAATCGTAGCCCGCCGAAAAGGAGAAACGCGCGAACATCTGGTCCCTGGCGGAAGCATTGAAATCGAGCCGTGCGCCGCCTTGATCGTAGTCATTCGTGCCGACCACAACGGTGCTGTAGAGATTCGGGGAGACGTTGCCCAGCGGATACAATTGCAGAACCTTCAGCGCGACCGGATTGATCGCCGCGGCGGGTATCTGATTGTTTGGGAAAACTACGCCGCCGGCCGCGAAGTTAATGAGCGGTCCTCCTATTCCCGAGAAGTTGCCCGTGCGCTGTTGGGCGCTGGGAACAGTCGACGCCGCGGTCTCTCCCTGGCGGTTGCGGTAGCCCTCGTAGTAAGCGAAAAAGAAGAGCCGGTCGCGCTTGATCGGTCCGCCCGCGGTGCCGCCAAACTGATTCTGCTTCAGCGGCTCGACATCGCTCGCGAAAAAGTTGCGGGTATCCAGCTTGTCGTTGCGAATGAATTCATAGAGTGTCCCATGCGGGTCGTTTGCTCCGGAGCGAGTGACTACGGTGGTGGTGGCGCCCGCGGTGCCTCCATATTCCGGCGGCGCGGTCTGAGTGAGAATGCGGAACTCCGCGATCGCATCCACGGGGACCTTCAGCGCATAGCCGCCATCCATCCGGTTAACATTCTCGGCGCCGTCGACCATGTACATGTTCTGTTCGGGTCTGGCGCCGTTGACCGCGTATGTCTCTCCCTCCCGCAGCGGTCCACCGGCTTGAATCAGGCCGCCTGTAAGTGGCGCGACGCCGTTCTGCAGGAGCCCCAGTTGGGAGAAATTGCGGCCGTTGAGAGGCAACTCCAGGATCTCCCGGCCGGTAACTACCGCGCCAAGCGTGTTGGTCGAAGTATCGGCCAGGGGCGCCTCCGCAGTAACTGTCACCGTGGATTTCACGGCCGCAATGGTAAGTTGTAACTCGACGCGCACTGTCTCGCTGACATTGACCGCGATGGGCTGTTCCACTACCGTCGCGAAGTTAGGCGCATCCACCGTAATGCTATATTGGCCCACCGGCAACAGCGGGATGCGAAAGAGACCGTTGATTTCGGTCGACACCTGTTTGGTGAAGCCGTTGTCGAGATTTTTGGCGGCGACACGCGCGCCGGCGACCGGACTCCGCGATTTCTCCGTGATCAGCCCTTCAATAGCGCCGACAGGGTCTTGTGCGTGAGCCAAAGAGCACGCGGCCAGACACACGAGTAGTGATAATATTGCTTGGCGTCGATTCATTGAGAGACCTTTGCTATGCAGCGCTTGTGGTGGCGGAATAAGTGATCCCCGCCGTGACTGCCGTGTAGCCTTCCGCGGCGATTCTCGCCGCACGCTGCCGGTAGAAGTCGGGATTCTCCGGCGCCCATGTGGCCAGACCATCCACGTACCGACTGCACATACAGAACATCGCCGCAATCAGGACCGTATCGTGAATTTCGAAATCCGTGGCGCCTTCCTGGCGCGCTCGATCCACGTCCTCGGGCGTGACGCTCTTTCCACTCTCTCGGACTTTGGCGGCGATGGCCAGCAGCGCTTTCAGCTTGCCGGAGATTCCGGCGTGCTCGAAGTCCTGCTTGACTGAACGGACCAGTTCCTCGTTGCCGTCGAGATGATGCGCGGCGACCGCTCCGTGGATTGCCTGGCAATAGGCGCAATCGTTCCGCGCCGAGACGTAAGCCCCAATCAGCTCGCGTTCGCCGGGCGATAAGGTATGCGGCCCGCGCAACAGCACATCGACCAGCTCATTCATCGGTCTCGCCGTTTCCGGCCGGAGCATCATGGGGCCGCGGATTCCGGGAACTCCTTCGGCAAGCGCTATATGTGGCATCGTTGTGTCCTCCTACGGCATCGCGGCGGCATGCCCGGCGGGCGTGATATAGCCTTCCTGCGCCATGCGTGCGCCCATCTCGTCGTATAAGTTGGAATCATCCATGGGAGTATAAGTAGCCAGCCCGTCGACATAGCGGTTGTACATGCAGAAGGCGGCCGCAATCAGAACCGTGTCATGGATCTCGAGGTCGGTTGCGCCGTGCTGGCGAGCCCGCTGGATATCTTCCGGGCTGACATTCTTCCCGCCCTGTTGGACTTTCCCGGCAATCGCGAGAAGTGCTTTTAGCTTGGCGCTTACGGGCGCGTTGGGATAATCGAACCGCACCGCGTCAACCAGCTCATAACTGCCTCCGGCGTGATGCGCGGCGGCGGCGCGATGGCTCGTCTGACAAAAATAACAGTCGTTTCGCGTCGACACGAACGTTGCAATCATCTCGCGTTCGGCGCTCGACAGTGAGCCCGGACCGCGCAGTAGAATTTCGGCTAACTCCCGCATAGGTGCGGCTGTCTCGGGGCGAAACGCAAAGGCGCTCGTGATTCCAGGTAGTCTTTCCGGTAATGCGATGTGCGGCATCGGCTGTAACTCCCTATCGATGTTAATGGGCGAGTCTAACCGCAATACCGCGAGGCTGTCAATAATCAAACTTGACTAGTTGAGACTTACTACGGCCGAACTACGGTTCTGATCTCCAGGCCAATCACCAGGCGCGCGCGAAGCGGTACCCGTAAGGATCCGCGCCGGCTTCCATCACGCCGTTCGGCATGAGCTCGATCATCACCGGCGCCGCGCCGCTCGACCAGCGCGAACGCAAACCTACATGGTGCTTGCGGTTGGCCAGTTCCTCGGCGACCGGCGACGGAATGCGTTCGTCGAGTAACAGATCGCCCGCATTCATCGCATGATTGTCGAAGCTCGACACCAGGTGGCGCGTCTGAAAACGCGGCGCTTCAATAGCCTCCTCGGCCTCCATGCCGAACTCGACTGCGTTCAGCATCACCTGTATGAGCGACTGCTCCTGGTTGTCGCCGCCGGGCGTGGAGAGCGCCAGGTAAGGCTTGCCGCCCTGCGTCACCAACGTCGGGCTTAGTGTGACGCGCGGCCGTTTGCCTCCGGCGAGCTCGTTGGGATGCCCCTCGATCAACAGAAAACTCTGCGCACGTTCGGTGAGCGGGATGCCTGTGTCGCCGGCGATCACGGAGGGGAGCCAGGAGCCGGATGGCGTCGAAGAAAAAATCATGCCATCGCGGTCCATGGTATCCACGCAAGTGGTATCGCGCGCCATCAGCGCCGGATCGATCGGCAGCCGCACGCTATCCACCTCCGAAGGATGCCGGGGGCGGTGCGCGCCGATACTGCCGGGGCGAAACTCGAGCGAGGCCCGGGCGCCAATCTGCTTACGCCGCTCCGCCGCATACTCCTTCGAGAGCAGCCGCTCCATGGGCACTTTCACAAACTGCGGATCGCCGTAATAGGTGTCGCGGTCGGCATACGCCAGCTTGAGCGCCTCTGCCAGAGTATGAAGGTAATCGGCAGAATTCCAGCCCATGGATTTCAGATCGAAGCCTTCGAGGATGTTGAGCGCTTCGATCATGGCCGGCCCTTGCGACCAGAATCCTGGCTTGTACACCTGGCAGTCGCGATAGGTGGTCGAGACCGGTTCTTCAGGCTGCAGCCGAAAGGCAGCCATGTCCTCGTAGCGCAGCAGGCCCTGATTTTCGCGGCTGAACCGGTCGATGCGGCGCGCGATGTCGCCGCGATAGAAATAGTCGCGCACGGCATCGAGGGCCGCGGCCCGCGAGTTCCCCGAGGCCAGCGCCTTCTTCTCTTCGTCCATCATCGAACGCAACGTGCGCGCCAGGTCCGGCTGCCGGAATACTTCGCCGGGCTGCGTGAGATGGCCGTGCGGCATGAAGACGCGCTGCGATGTGGGCCATAACTCGAACCAGCGCCGGCAGCGCTCGATGGCGGTCGAGCGCATCTCATCGAGCGGCACTCCGTCGGCCAGTTCCACGGCAGGCGTTACCACGTCGGCGAACGATTTCGTGCCGTATTCGCGCAGCGTCACCAGGGCTGCTTCCACCATGCCCGGCACGAGCGCCGGCATCAGCCCCGCCACCGGCACCATACCCTTCAGTCCGTCGCGCTCCGGAGGAGAGAGAATTTCGCCGGTGAGCAGCCGCCGCTCACGGAAGAATTGCGCAGTCGCCAATTTCGGCATGGTGCCCACCCCTGCAATGGCGTGTACTTTGCCGTCACGCGTGCGCACCAGGATGGGCGCCTCGCCGCCCAGGCCAAAATGCGAAAACTCGAAGACCGAGGCCGCCAGCATGGTAGCGATTCCCGCATCCACTGCATTACCGCCCTGATGATAGATGCGCATACCGGCTTCAACCGCCGGTTCGCTGCCGGCCGCCACCGCGCCGTGGGTGCCGCGTGAGGCGTGCCGCACAGGGCGATCGAAGGTCTTACTTTGAGCGAAGCAAAGTGAAACCAGGCACGCCGGCAGCACCGCGAGCTTAGCCTTCATACCGATATAATACGTTACTGTATGAGCGAGATATCCGATTTGCTGGAGCGTTTTCGCCGCGGTCCGGAGTTGGTCGCCGTTACTTTGACCGGCGTGTTTGGCGACGAGGAAGATTTTCTCCCGGCGCCGGGCAAGTGGAGCATACGGCAAATCATCGCGCACCTTGCCGATTCCGAACTGGTATGCGGGCATCGCTTCCGGCAGATGATCGCCGAGGAGAATCCCACTATGATCGCTTATGATCAGGATGCCTGGGTCAAAAACCTGGATTACGCGCGGCGCAAACCGAAACAATCGCTCGAGCGTTTCCGCCGCTTGCGCACCGAGAATTACGAACTCCTGAAGGATCTGCCGGAGGCCACCTTTGCGCGAGCCGGCAACCATAGCGAACGCGGACCGATCACGCTCCGCGACCAACTGGAGCTACTCGCGCAGCACGCCGAAAGTCACGCTCGCCAGATGCAGGGCGTTCGCGAGGAATACAAGAAATCAAAGGGTGCGAAATGATTCGTCGACTAGTGATGGCCGCGATCGCCGTGTCCTTGCTGGCCGCCACGCAGGATGGCAGCCGCTGGTGGGGTCATGTGCAATATCTCGCGGATGACAAACTGGAAGGCCGCAACACCGGAAGCGCCGGCCATCGCCAGGCGGCCGCTTACGTCGCTGGGGAATTTGAGCGGGCGGGTCTCGAGCCCGCTGGAATTGACGGCTACCTGCAGCCGGTACGCTTACACGCGCGCAGGCTGGTGGAGGATCAGTCCAGCCTCGCGCTGATCCGCGGTGGTGTGGCCGAGCCACTCACTCTCGGCGAGGACGCCATTATCGGCACGCGCGTGGATCCGGCGTCCCTGCTCGAAGCGCCGGTGGTCTTTGCCGGATACGCGCTCACCGTTCCCGAGATGCACTATGACGATCTTTCCGGCTTGGACCTGCGCGGGAAGGTGGTGTTGTACATCAGTGGCGGTCCGTCGAATATTCCGGGACCATTGCGTTCACATTATCAATCAGCCGGAGAGCGTGGCGTGTTTCTCGAGCGCGCCGGCGTGACCGGCACGATCGCTATTCAGAATCCCCACCATATGGATCTGCCATGGCAGCGGATCGCTCTCGGCAACCGTTTGGCATCCATGAGCCTGGCCGATCCCGCACTCGATGAGCAGCACGGACTGAAGCTCAGCGCCGCCGTGAACCCGGAACACGCTGACAAATGGTTTTCCGGATCAGGTCACTCGTTCGAGGAACTGGTGGCGCTGGTAGATGCCGGCAAGCCTGTGCCGCGCTTCCCCATCAAAGCATCCGTTCGCGCGAAGATGAGCGTGGAACGATCGGAGGTGGAATCGCAAAATGTGATCGGCAAGTTCCCCGGCACGGACCCCACCCTGAAAGATCAATACGTAGTGCTCAGCGCGCATCTCGATCATTTGGGCATTGGAGAACCCATCAACGGCGATCGCATTTATAACGGCGCCATAGACAACGCGGCGGGTGTGGCATCGTTGATCGATATTGCACAGTCTCTGCATGAATCCCAAGGATCTAATGTCAGGCCGCGCCGCTCGCTGTTGTTCGTCGCCGTCACGGGCGAGGAGAAGGGTCTGCTCGGATCGAAGTATTTCGCCGCGCATCCCACCGTGCAGCCCGGCACGATGGTGGCCGATCTGAACATGGACATGTTTCTGCCGCTGTTCCCGCTGCGAAGCGTGACGGTTTACGGGTTGAACGAGTCGGACCTCGGAGAGCAGATCCGCGCCGTAGCAAAAGCGCAAGGCATCGCCATTCAGGACGATCTCGAGCCGGAGCGCAACATTTTCATTCGCAGCGATCAGTACAGCTTTATTCGCCGTGGCATCCCGGCGATAGCGCTAAAGTTCGGCTACGAAAAAGGATCGCCCGAAGAGAAAATCGCAAAGACCTGGCTGAAAGAGCGCTACCATGCTCCCTCCGACGACACCAGCCAGCCTGTCGACCTAGAGGCCGCCGCGCGCTTTGACGGCCTGATGCTGGCGTGCGCCGAAGCCGTGGCAAACCGCGACGGCCGCCCGCACTGGAACCAGACCAGCTTCTTCCGCCGCTTCGCACAGTAAAGGATTGTCATCGTGGTTGCGCTGCTCCGCCGTTTACTTCCGTTTATGGCCGTGGCGGTGGCCGCTGCGGTGCTATACGACGCGTGGATCTTTTACTCGCGCTGGAGCAATGCGCGTCATGCCGAGCGGGCCCGGCAGGAGAAGGAAGCCGGGGACGCTCGCAAGACGATCGAGATGCTGGGAGGAGGCCAACTCAAAATACTCGATTTCTATGCCTCCCCGGCGGCTGTCAAACACGGCGATCACGCCATCCTGTGCTTCGGCGTCAGTGGGGCAAAGAGCGTCCGCATAGAGCCGCATTTGGAAGACCTGCATCCCGCGCTGAGCCATTGCATGCAGATCTCACCAGGCGCCGACACGGAGTATCAACTCGTGGCCGAAGACGCCGCGGGGCATCGGGTGACCCAGAGCGTCGCGGTGAAGGTCGTCCGCTGAACGCCTCTCACCACACTCTGCAGGGATCCGCCGGCATCATCGGCTGACCGAACCGTGTTCTCGCCAAGAGTCAGCCTTCCATTGACCTTGGCGTCGCCGACCGCAACGAACTTACCATACTCCTTTACCTCGCAGTCGGTTTTCTGTTCGAACTTCTTGGCGTCGTCCGCGGTCCACCAATCGGACAGATTCCCGTTGCTATCGAACTGACGCCCCTGATCATCGAACCCGTGCGTCAGTTCGTGTCCCACGATGCTGCCATGTGACCGCAGTTCTCCGCATCCGTGGCGTTGTTGTCGTATAAAGGCGGCTGCAGGATGCCGGCAGGAAAGCTGATGTCGTTCATGCTGGGGTTGTAGTAGGCATTCACTGTCGGCGGACTCATGCCCCACTCGCCGCGATCGACACGGGCTTGCCGATTTTGGCGATCTCCCGCCAGCGGTCCGGATAGCCTATCTTGTCTACCACCGCGTGCAGCTTTTCCCATCCGCGCACCCTGGTGCAGGGCTCATCCAATCGAGCGACTAGTTCGAGATCGGCATCATGTGATACACATTTTTCGGATCGCGCTGCGACGTCACATCCATGGAGACCTTCGCCAGCGCGGTTTGCAATTGCATGATTTTGCCGGCGTCGCTGTCCGCCTGGCTTTCTGTTCTCCCATCAGCTTGAGCATGTTGGCGATGTGTTGTACATACTCCTTGCGGGTTTTCTCGGCGGCCTCCCCAGTGCGGAGTAGTAATCCCGCTCCGGCAATCCCAGACCGCCCTGATCCGCGACGGCGATCTGCTTTCGCGCATCCTGGAAATCCTGCTGCTCGCCGAAATTGAAGAACGCATTCACGCCGGCCAACTGGGCATGCGCCAGGTATCCATGCAGGCCGCGTAGTAATCTCCGGTCTTCTGTTCGTTCGGGGTGCGCCCGGCGCCGCCCAACCATGATATCCACAGGCTCGCCGCGCGCGCCCGAACACCGTGTGTTACCCTGAGATTTCCACATGTGCCGGCTCGTGTGAGCGAGGCCTTCGTGCTTCGAACCTACCCCTTCAAGGAGGCGGACCTCGTCGTCAGCTTTCTGACTCGCGATCAGGGGATTCTACGCGGCGTGGCCAAGCGGGCGCGGCGTCCGAAGAGCCCATTCGGTTCCGGACTGGAGCGGCTCTCGCAGGTGCGCATGTCCTATTTTCAACGCGAGACCAGTGAGTTGGTAAACCTGGATTCCTGCGATCTGTTGGTCTCCCAGTTCCGGGTGCTCGCGGATTACCGGGCGGCAGTGGCGCTGGATTATTTCGCGGAAGTTACAGAACAATTGCTGCCGCCTGCCGAGCCGAACGAACGATTCTTTCGCCTGCTGATGACTGTGATGGAACATATGCACGCAGGTACGTCTGGCGGGTTGCCTGGTAACGTCTGGCGCGCGGTGACGTACTTCAGCCTGTGGGCCGCGCGGCTCTCCGGTTTTCTTCCGGACCTGAACGTTTGCCTGGGTTGCGGTATCTTGCTCGACGGCCACGAAAGTACCGAGCGCTCGTTCTTTAGGAGCGGCCGCGAGGGATTGCTGTGCGGCGCGTGCCGGCAGGCAGGCGGGGGCAGTTGGGAGTTGACCGCGGCATCCAAGGCGATTGCCGGCGAGATGTTGCGGAAACCGGTTGCACAAATCGGCCAGGCAGGCTGGTCACAGGAAAGCTGCGCTGACCTGCGGCGCTTCCTGGTCCAGCAGATCGAGCGGCACATCGAGCGCAAACTGATGACGCCGCCCGTTCTTGAAGCCGAATAGACGATGGACTCCTTTCAAACCATCATCCTCAAGCTCAAGGCCTACTGGGCGGAGCGCGGCTGCATTATACAGGAGCCTTACGACGTGGAAGTGGGCGCCGGCACCATGTCTCCGGAGACTTTTCTGCGCGTGCTCGGTCCCAAGCCTTATCGCGTCGCCTACGTTCAGCCCAGCCGCCGGCCTGCCGACGGCCGCTACGGTGAGAATCCCAACCGGCTCTACAAACATGCGCAATTGCAGGTGATTCTGAAGCCAACGCCTGACGATGTGATCGAGCAATATCTGGGCAGCCTGGAAGCGATTGGGATCGACCTCACGCAGCACGACATCAAGTTCGAGGAAGACAATTGGGAAGCTCCCACGCTGGGCGCCTGGGGCGTCGGCTGGCAGGTGATGTTGGATGGTCTCGAAATTACGCAGTTCACCTATTTCCAGCAATGCGGCGGCATCGACCTGGATCTCGTCCCGGCCGAGCTGACCTATGGCTTGGAGCGGCTCACCGCCTTCCTCCAGGCGAAGGACAGCGTTTACGACATCGAGTGGGCGCCGCACTTCAGTTATGCCGATGTGCGACTCCAGGACGAAGTGCAGTTCTCGGTTTACAACTTCGAGATGGCCGATGTCGATATGCTGTGGAAGCTCTTCGCGCTCTACGAGCATGAGGCGGCGCGCCTGCTGGCGGCATATCCGAAGTCGGCTGAGAAGGCGCGCTTCCCGCTGCTGCCGGCTTACGACCAGGTGCTCAAATGCTCGAATCTTTTTAACACGCTCGATGCGCGCGGCGCGATCAGCGTGACCGAGCGGGTCGGAGTGATCCAACGCGTGCGGAAGCTGGCCGTTGGGGTGGCGCAGGCTTGGGCAGACCAGCAGGGAGCGGGGCAGTGAGCCTTCCCTTTCTGCTCGAAATCGGCGCGGAGGAGATTCCGGACTGGATGATTCCGGGCGCACTCGAGAGCCTTGGCACGCTGTTTGCGGCCCTGAATATTCCAGCGGCGGACGTGAAGCTGGATGGTACGCCGCGGCGGCTGGTCCTGCGCGCCGAAGGGTTGCCGGAACGCTTGCCCGATACCGAGGAACGGGTAACGGGTCCAGCCCGGTCCGTGCCCGCGAAAGCCGTAGAAGGCTTCGCGCGCAAGCTGGGAGTGCGGCCCGAAGATCTGGCCATCGAGTCCACTGCCAAGGGCGAATACTACAGTTATCTGCGCAAAGTGGAAGGCCGCCAGGTCGCCGATCTTCTGGCCGAGTCGCTGCCCGGCGTGATTCTGAAAATCGCTTTCCCGAAGACCATGTACTGGACCGGAAAAGGCGGGCCGCGGTTTATTCGTCCGATCCGCTGGATTGTGGCTCTCCTGGGTACCGACATAATTCCATTCGAAGTGGCAGGCGTGCGGTCGAGTGATGAGTCGAGCGGCCATCGACGGTTGGGTGCGCCATGTATTCCGGTGACGATCGGAAATTACGAGCAGCGACTGCGCGAAAACTTCGTAATCCTTTCCGCTGCCAAACGTCGCAAGAAAATCGAAGACGGCATCGCCGCGATGAGCGTCAAGCTGAAGCCTGACCCGGCGCTTCTCGAGACTCTCGTCTATCTGACCGAATACCCGACTCCCATCTTGGGCGAATTCGATCCGCAGTTCCTGCAATTGCCCGAAGAGGTCCTGGTAACCGTGATGCGGCATCACCAGAAATATTTCTCGGTTGAAGATGCCGCCGGCCGTCTGGCGCCTCAGTTCGTGGCCGTGATGAATACCAGTGCCGATCCCGAAGGACTGGTCCGCCGCGGCAACGAGCGCGTGCTGCGCGCCCGCTTCAACGATGCGCGCTTCTTCTGGCAGGCCGATCAACGCAAGAAGCTGGCGGATCGTCTCGAAGACCTTGCCCATGTCACCTTCCAGGCCAAGCTCGGGTCTTATCTGGAAAAGACCGAACGCGTGGTGGCCCTGGTGAAGGAACTCGGCGGCGACGAGCCGGCCGAGCGGGCCGCGCTGCTTTCAAAGTGCGATCTTCCGACAGAGCTCGTGAAGGAGTTCACCGAATTGCAAGGAGTGGTGGGCGGCCTCTACGCCCGCGCCCAAGGCGAGCCCAAAGAAGTATGGCAAGCCATCTACGATCATTACAAACCCACGAGCATGGAGGATTCCATCCCGCGCAACAGGACCGGACAGCTCGTTTCGATTGCTGACAAGCTGGATACGCTGCGGGGCTGTTTCCGGGTGGGGCTCATTCCGAGTGGCTCGCGCGATCCGTTCGCTCTGCGCCGCGCGGCGCAGGGTGTGGTCAAAACTGTGGTCGAAGGCAAGCTGGCCGTACCGCTGGACAGTGCCATCGCCGGCGATCCGCAACTGATCGAGTTTTTCGAAGATCGCGTCAAATTTTATTTCCGGGATGTACGGGGCTTCCGCTACGACGAAGTCAACGCCGCGCTGGCCGCCGGGTGGCTCGATCTGCCAGCGCTGGAGGATCGTCTGCTGCGCCTGCAGAAGATCAGGCCATCACCGGACTTCGAGCCGCTGGCCGCCAGTTTCAAACGAATCAAGAATATTTTGCGCCAGGCTGAATTTGAGGGCGGCCCTTTTAATGTGGAGCTCGTCGAGCCCGGACCGGAACAAGATCTGCTCGATGAAGTCCATCGCGCTGCCGGGCAGCCCATTGAAAATGCGATAGGGGCGCTGCGGCCCAAAGTAGATCTTTACTTCGACAAAGTGCTGGTGAACGCACCCGAACCGGCGGTGAGGAACAATCGGCTCGCTATGCTGCATAGCCTGCTGGCGCAGTTTCGAACGTTCGCCGACTTTTCGGAAATTGTCACGAACTCATAGAGGAGAAGATTATGAAAAAACATGTATTTCAATTCGGGCCGGATGGGGCCGATGGTGATGGGTCGATGAAGGAAACGCTCGGCGGCAAAGGCGCCGGGCTGGCGGAGATGTGCCGGGCAAAGCTGCCTGTGCCGCCGGGCTTCACCATCTCGACGGAAGTCTGCAACCTGTACTTCGAGAACCAGAATCAGGTTCCGCCAGAGATCCACAAAGAAATGCTGCTCGCTTTGGAAAAGCTGCAGAAGCAAATGGGCCAAACCTTGGGCGATACCGAAAATCCTCTGCTGGTAAGCGTGCGGTCAGGCGCCAAGTTCTCGATGCCGGGCATGATGGATACCGTCCTGAATCTGGGGCTGAACGATCGCACAGTGGTGGGGCTGGAGCGTAAGACCGGCAACCCGCGCTTCGCGTACGACTGCTACCGCCGCTTCATACAGATGTTCGGCAATGTGGTGCTGGATATCGAAAAGCACGATTTCGACCAGATCTTCGATGCGCGTAAGAAGAAGGCCAAGGCCAAATTCGACACCGACCTGACCGCCGAAGATCTGAAGGCAGTGATCGTGGATTACAAGAAGCTGGCGGAGAAGAAGACCGGCAAACCGTTTCCGCAGGATGCGCTGGAACAGCTTTCCATGTCGCGCGATGCGGTATTCCGCTCCTGGTTCAATGCCCGCGCGATCCATTACCGCAAGATGAACAACATTCCCGACGACCTGGGAACTGCGGTGAACGTGCAGGCCATGGTGTTCGGAAATCTGGGCGAGACTTCGGCAACTGGCGTGGGCTTTACGCGCAACCCTTCTACCGGCGAAAAGGCCTTTTATGGCGAGTTTCTGGTGAACGCGCAGGGCGAGGACGTAGTGGCCAGCATCCGCACGCCGCTACCCATCGCCGAACTCGGAAATCTGATGCCCGAAGTCTACAAGCAGCTTCGCGAAATCACCAACAACCTGGAAAAGCACTATCGCGACATACAGGACTTCGAGTTCACCGTGCAGGACGGCAAACTGTATATGCTGCAGACGCGCAATGGCAAACGTACCGGTCCGGCCGCCGTTCGCATCGCGGTGGAAATGGTGAACGAGGGCCTGATCACCAAAGAAGTAGCGATCGGCCGCGTGGATCCGCAGCAGCTCGATCAACTTCTGCACCCGGTTCTCGATCCGGCTTCGAAAAAAACGCTCACTCAGCTCGCTGTCGGGTTGCCGGCATCGCCCGGCGCAGCAGTGGGCCGCGTGGTTTTTACCGCGGATGAAGCTGTCGCGCAGGCGCCTAAGACGCCGGTGATTCTGGTGCGCGCCGAAACCGTTCCCGATGACATTCACGGGATGGAGGTGGCCAAGGGAATCCTGACGTCGCGAGGCGGCATGACCAGTCACGCCGCCGTGGTCGCCCGCGGTATGGGCAGCCCATGCGTCGCCGGCGCGGGCGCGATTGAGGTCAATCAGCACCGCAGGGAAATGAGCGTCGCGGTCAACGGAAAGCGAATGATGTTGAAGGAGGGCGACTGGCTGTCCCTGGATGGCTCTACCGGCGAGGTGTTTGCCGGACAGGCCAACACTCTGGACGCCGATCCATCGTCCGGCATAATGGCAACCTTCATGGAATGGGCGGACGTGTTCCGCGGCGACTTCGGCGTGCGCGCCAACGCCGATATTCCGCGCGATGCCAAGGTTGCCCGAAAATTCGGAGCCGAAGGTATCGGCTTGTGCCGCACCGAGCACATGTTCTTTGACGAAGATCGGATCGCGCACATGCAGGCGATGATCCTGGCGCGTGACGAGAAGAGCCGCCGCAAGGCACTGGCGAAGCTGCTGCCGATGCAGCGGAAAGATTTTGCGGGCCTGTTCGAAGCCATGGACGGCTTCCCGGTCGTCATCCGAACGCTGGACCCGCCGCTCCACGAATTCCTGCCCAAGCGTGAACAGCTCATGGTGGATCTCGCCAGGCTGCCCGCCGCGGATATCAAGGCCAAGCGCGAGATGGCCGCCAATTACGCGCGCCTGGGCGCCACGGTCAAGGATCTGAAGAAGGTTTTGACGCAGTTGCTGGAACGTGTCGAAGAGTTGCACGAGTTCAATCCCATGCTGGGCCATCGCGGCTGCCGGCTGGGCATCACCTATCCGGAGATTACCGAGATACAGGCGCGCGCCATCTTCGAAGCCGCCGTACTGGTGGCGAAGAAGGGCGTGAAGGTGATTCCGGAAATCATGATCCCGCTGATCGGCTCGGTCGAGGAGCTGGCGAATCAGAAAAAAATCGTGGTGGAAGTCGCTGAAGAAGTACTCGAGAAAGCCGGCATGAAGGATCTGAAGTACTACGTCGGAACCATGATCGAGATTCCGCGCGCTGCCCTGATCGCCGACAAGATCGCTACCGAAGCCGATTTCTTCAGCTTCGGCACCAACGACCTGACCCAGACGACCATGGGCCTCTCGCGCGACGATTACACGAAATTCCAGAAAGATTACGAGAAGGCCAAAATCTTCAAGACCGATCCGTTCGCCGTGCTCGATCAGGAAGGCGTGGGCAAGCTCGTCGAGATGGCACTGAAGCTGGGGCGCCAGACTCGCAAGGATCTCGAGGTAGGCATCTGCGGCGAGCACGGCGGCGAGCCGAACTCGGTGCAATTCTGCTATCGCATCGGCATGGACTACGTTTCCTGCTCGCCCTATCGTGTACCGATCGCGCGGCTGGCGGCGGCGCAGGCGGCCATTTCGGGAGATAAGTCGGAAGCCACGCGTACCGCGTAAGCGAGTGGACTCGCGTCCACCTACAAAGGGATGTTGCCATGCTTCTTGCGCGGCATGGTGTCGACCTTATTTTCCAGCATGCGCAGCGCCCGGATTACTCGCGGACGAGTTTCGTGGGGCTCAATCACATCGTCTATAAATCCGCGCTCGGCGGCGATGAATGGATTGGCGAACCGCTCCCGAAACTCCTCCGTTTTTTGCGCGCGCGCGGCGTCGCGGTCGGCAGCCATTCCCAGCTCGCGCCGGTAGACGATATTCACCGCGCCTTCGGCTCCCATCACGGCGATTTCGGCGCTTGGCCAAGCGAGGTTGACGTCCGTGCGTATATGCTTGGAGCCCATCACGCAATAGGCCCCGCCGTAAGCTTTGCGCGTGATCACGGTCACCTTGGGCACAGTCGCTTCGGCATACGCGTAAAGCAGCTTCGCGCCGTGCCTGATAATGCCGCCAAATTCCTGCTCCGTGCCCGGCAGGAAGCCCGGGACATCTTCGAACGTGAGAATCGGGATGTTGAAGGCGTCGCAGAAGCGCACGAAGCGGGCGCCCTTCACCGATGAATTGATATCCAGACAGCCGGCCAGATAAGCCGGCTGGTTGCTCACGATTCCGACCGGGCGGCCCTCCATGCGCCCAAACCCAACCACGATATTACGGGCGAAATGCTCGTGTACTTCGAAGAACTCCCCGTCATCGACGACGCGATGGATCACATCCTTGATGTCGTAGGGCTGGTTGGATTCCTGCGGCACTAACGTGTCGAGCGCCAGGTCCATGCGGTCGCTGGGATCGGTTGATTCGCGGCGCGGTGGATCATCGCGGTTGTTTTGCGGCAGGTAGGTGAGCAGTTCGCGGATCATGCGCAGACACCCGCCATCATCCGCCGCGATGAAATGCCCGACGCCGCTGACGGAATTGTGCGTCATGGAGCCGCCCAGGCGCTCCTTGGTGACGTCTTCGTGAGTAACGGTCTTGATCACGTCCGGGCCGGTGACGAACATATTGCTGGTGCCCTCAACCATGAAGATGAAGTCAGTGATGGCGGGCGAGTAAACCGCCCCGCCGGCGCACGGCCCCATGATCGCGGAGATTTGCGGCACCACGCCGCTGGCCAAAGTGTTGCGCAGGAAGATGTCGGCGTATCCGCCGAGCGAAAGCACGCCTTCCTGAATTCGCGCGCCGCCCGAGTCGTTGAGACCAATCAGGGGCGCGCCGTTTTTCAGGGCGTGGTCCATGATCTTACAGATTTTCTGCGCGTTGGATTCCGAAAGCGACCCGCCGAAAACCGTAAAATCCTGCGCAAAGACGTACACGAGGCGTCCGTTGATGTAGCCGTAGCCTGTGATGAAGCCGTCGCCGGGGATGATCTGCTCCTCCATGCCGAATTCGTGGCTGCGATGCGTGACGAGCTTATCCGTTTCTTCGAAGGTGCCTTCATCGAGCAGCAGATCGATGCGCTCGCGTGCTGAAAGCTTGCCTTCCCTATGCTGGCGCTCGCGCCGTTCCTCGCCGCCTCCCCGTTCAGCGGCCTGGTGACGCGCGTGCAACTCTCCGAGCCTGTCCATTCTTATGATTCTAGCCGCGATTCGGCCGGGCTCGCGCTATCCTGAAACGCAGATAGGTTCCACGAAAGGCGAACACGGTGTTTCGAGATTTTGCATATGCCGTCCGGGTTTTGCGGAAGAGTCCCGTTTTCGCGGCTACAGCCGTAGTCACCATCGCGCTGGGCATAGGCGCCAGCACGGCCATTTTCAGCGTTACTAATGCCGTGCTGCTGAAGCCGCTCCCATACAAGGATCCCGCGCGCCTGGTCTTCGCGATTTCCGGCATGCAGAAGCGCGGCGTCAAAGATTTCCCGTTTTCCAATGCCGACTTCATTGATCTGCGTAACGGCTCCAGCGGTATGTTTCAAGATATGGGTGCTGTCGTTTCGGGCCGCGCGATTGTGCCGCGCGAAGACGGCTCGCCCGAACAGATCCGCTGGGCAGCGGTCACGCCGAACTTCTTCCGCATAATGGGCGGCCGCATCGCCGCAGGGCGCGATTTCACAGATGTGGACGGCCAATCCGTGCTGGCACCCGCGCCAGCCCCGCGCGCAGCCATCCTGAGCTATGAATACTGGCAGCGGCGTTTTGGCGGAAACATGGCCATGCTCGGCCGCAACATGCCAGGACCAAACGGACCGCTGATCGCCGGCGTTCTGGCGCCGCGCTTTGAATTGCTATTTCCGCCCGACGCAAACGTGGAACGCACACCGGACGTCTGGTATGCCTTGCATCTGGATTATGATAATGCCAATCGGAACAGCGTTTCGCTACGCCCGATTGGCAGATTGAAGGACGGCGTGACCGTCGAGCGCGCGCAATCTGCTGTGGACAAGGTCGCCGCCGAGCTGCGGAAAATCTCGCTCATTCACGGAACATCCGGCTTCTTCATCCGGCTGGAGCCCATGCATCGCCATGTGGTGGAAGAGGTGCGTCCCGCTCTGCTGGCGTTGATGGGCGCGGTGATATTCCTCCTGCTCATTGCCTGTGCCAATGTGGCGAACCTGTTGCTGGTGCGGACCTCTTTGCGGGAGCGTGAGCTGGCCGTGCGCACGGCGTTGGGCGGAAGTTGGTGGCGCCTGGCCGCCCAAACGCTGGCGGAATCGCTGGTGCTGGCGTTGGCCGGCGCGCTGGGAGGCCTCGCGCTCGCGTGGCTGGGTATCTATGAACTGCGCCGCATCGCGCCGGTCAGCCTGCCCCGCCTCGATTCGATCGCGATAGATCCCGCCGTGCTCGCGTTTGCCGCTGTTGCGGCAGTTGCGGCAGCCGCGCTGTTCGGCATGGCTCCAGCCTGGCGCGCCGCCCGCCCAAACGTGGCTCACATCCTGCGGGGCAGCGCCCGCACCGCGGCCCTGGGCGCTTCCGGGTGGTTGCGCAATGCCGTAGTTATTGTCGAGGTCGCACTCTCGTTCGTGCTACTGACCGGATCCGGCCTGATGATCCGCAGCTTTATCGCTCTCCAGCACATCGATCCCGGTTACCACGCCCACGGCCTGTTGACCTTCCTTTTGCTGGGCGGTCCGAGTGCCCAGGGCTCACAGGCACGCGAAATTCTGACCAGCCTCCAGAATCTGCCTGGTGTGCAAAGCGTCACCGCTGCGAGCCCGTTTCCGCTGGCCGGTGGATTCAGCCCCATACGATGGGGCTTGGAGCCGGCCCTCACCGATGCCAGCAAGTTCCAGGCTGTGGATTTTCAAATTGTCCTGCCGGGTTACTTCGATACGATGCGCACACCGATCCTGGCGGGCCGCGCGTTCACCGAATCCGACAATGCGCCTGAGCGAAACGGAGTCATCATCGATCAGTTCCTGGCTTCGAAAGCCTTCCCCGGGGCATCCGCTGTTGGGAAGCGTATCCTCATACGTATCCGCACGCCCGAGCCGGAGTGGGTTCAGGTGCTCGGCGTTGCCGCTCACCAGCGCGATACTTCGCTCGCCGAACCGGGCCGCGAGCAGATCTATTTCACGGATGGTTTCCTGGGCCATGGAGTGGTCGCGCGCTGGGCCGTACGCACGGCGGGCGATCCGGCCGGTTATGCGGAAGCGGTGCGCGCCGCGGTCGGGCGGACCGGCCCGCATTTGATACTCACGGAAATGGAGCTCATGGACGCGCTGGTCGAGCGCGCGCAGGCCGGCACACGCTTTTCCCTCTTGCTCATCGGAGTCTTCGCCGTAGTCGCTGCGCTGCTGGCGAGCGTGGGGCTGTATGGCGTGCTGTCCACCGTGGTGCGGCAGCGCACCGCGGAGATCGGCGTTCGCATGGCGCTCGGCGCGGCGCCGGGTAATATCTTCAACCTGGTGGTCGGACAAGGGCTGCGCCTCAGCGCAGCGGGAATTGTCCTGGGCCTTGGGGCTGCTTTAGAGCTCACGCGCGCGATGGCGAGCATGCTGATTGGCGTACAGCCAACCGATCCGCCCACCTTCGCGGTTATGGCGGTGCTGTTCTTGCTCGTGGCAACCGTGGCATCATGGCTGCCGGCGCGCCGCGCAAGCGCCCTTAATCCCACCATGGCGCTTCGCCAGGAGTGACACGCCAGAGGCTCAATAGTAGCTGTTGGACGGACCCGATCCTCCTTGCTCCGCGGCACCGGGGTCCGATCTCTCATAGGTGTCCGGGCGGCTCTCTAACGACTGGTGCAACTGCAAAATATATTCGGCGGGTAGCTGCATCACCACCTGATGGGTCTGGCGGCTGATGACTCGAATCACCGGAAGCCGGGTCTGCTGGTCAATCGCCAAAGTTAATTCGCTGTCCTGACCCAGTAGTTGCGAGGCGTTGATTCCCTGGACCGTTTTGATCAACTCAGAGTTCGCCTTCAGCGAGGCGTGGCCCTGCGCATCGGGTGGGGCCGGGCTGACCTGCCCTGGATGACTCACAGAAACGATATCCATAGGCTGCTCTTCGACTCGTCTTGAACTCTCTCGTTATGCTTATCGGCCGGCATCGCGCGAACATGCGGAGCGAGTGACACGAACTGCGTTCTTATGTCATGCTTTGGACATGAAATGGGCGATAGTGACGGCGATGAAGCAGTCGTTCTGGCTTTCGCTCATCGCTGTACTGGTGGGCAACGCCATCTACTTCGGAGTAATGCGTTTCCTACCGCCGCGGGCCCAGCATCAGATTTTTCGCGTCGACTGGGGCACGGCCGTGGATTTCTGGATCTGCCTGGTGTGTTATGGATTGCTGAGGCTCATGCGCTGACTCAGGCCGGGGTTATGATGAGTCATGGTATTTCCGAAGCGCCTGTTGATCGGGCTTCCGGCAGTTTTAGCCATCGGGAGTCTGTTCGGCCAGCAATCGCCTGCACCGGTTGCCGCGGCGGCAAACGTCAACGGCCTGCCTGAACCCATGAACTGGACCGCGGCCGAAGACCATCAGAACATGATGGATCAGCTCGGCATAAAGGCGCTCCGGCCGGGTCCCAGCGGTAACGAGAGCGCGCCTGATCATGCCAATTACGACGAGTCCAAGGCGAATCCCTTCCCGAACCTGCCCGATGTCCTGACATTGAAGAACGGCAAGAAAGTCACTACTGCCGAAATGTGGTGGCATGAGCGTCGTCCGGAAATCGTCGAGGACTTCGAGCGGGAGGTGCTTGGCCGCGTTCCCAGGAAGGTTCCTGCAGTAACCTGGACCGTCACAAACGCGGTAAACGCGACGGCCGGTTCTCACGCAACGATCGAGAAACAACTCGCGGGGCATGTGGATAATTCTTCGTATCCGTTGATCAATGTAGACATTCAAATGACTCTGGTGATACCGGGCGATGCGTCTGCTCCGGTCCCGGTGATGATGATGTTCGGCCGTGGCCGCTTTGGGCCCGGTCCAGCGGCTCCGCTTGGTTACGATCCGCCCACGCAACAATTGATTGCCGATGGCTGGGGCTACGCTTATATCAACCCTGTCAGTATTCAAGCCGATAACGGCGCAGGTTTGACCAGGGGCATTATCGGACTGGTCAACCGTGGCCAAGCCCGCAAGCCCGACGACTGGGGCGCGTTGCGTGCCTGGGCTTGGGGCGCATCCCGCGGCCTTGATTATCTCGAGACAGATAAATCCATTGATGCCAAACACGTCGGCATTGAAGGTGTCTCACGTTACGGAAAGGCTGCTCTTGTGACCATGGCCTTCGATACGCGCTTCGCCGTTGTCCTGGTCGGTTCTTCTGGCGAGGGTGGCGCTAAATTACACCGCCGCAATTGGGGAGAAATGGTGGAGAGCCTTACAGGCTCGGGCGAATACCATTGGATGGCGGGAAACTTTCTGAAGTACGGCGCGTCGGAAGCGTCGTTCGGCAGTAAGAACGCCGGCGACTTACCCGTGGATGCCCATGAGCTGATCGCGCTGTGTGCGCCGCGGTTGACGTTTATCAGTTACGGCATTCCCGAAAAAGGCGACTCCAAATGGCTGGACCAGGAGGGAAGTTACATGGCGGTGGTCGCGGCCGGGCCTGTATTCAGGCTCCTGGGCGCAAAAGATTTGGGAACGTCGGCTGACTATCACGCCGAAAAGATGCCGCCCGTCAATGTGGGTCTGCTGGACGGCCAGCTTGCGTGGCGCCAGCATGACGGCGGGCACACCGACGGCCCTAACTGGAAATATTTCATTCCGTGGGCTGACAAGTTCATGCATCGCACGGCGCCGGCCAGCGGGTCGAAGTCCGCTTGAACGACCTCGAACAAAGGTTGGCCGAGGTCAAGCTGCGCATCGCGAGAGCAGCGGAGCGGGCACGCCGCGATCCCGCCGGGATTACCCTGATTGCCGTCACCAAAGTATTTCCCGCGCAGGCTATCCTCGATGGGTACGCGTTGGGCCTGCGGGATTTCGGCGAGAACTATGTACAGGAATTCGAGGGTAAACTGCCGCAAGTCGCCGGGCTGAGCGGAGCGCGTTTCCACCTGATCGGACATTTGCAGGCCAATAAAAGCCGGATCGCCGCAGAGATATTCGACTGTATTCAGACCGTGGATTCAGCCAAACTCGCGCGGCGGCTGAACGATACCGGCACGCCCCTCGAGGTCATGCTGGAAGTGAAGCTTTCGCCAGAGACGGCCAAGGCTGGGGCGGCTCCCGAGGAGCTTCCCGAGCTGATCGAGGCCGTGCGCACCTGCGCGAATCTGCAGTTGCTGGGCTTGATGACCATGCCGCCGTGGTCCGACGATGCGGAGCTCTCACGTCCTTATTTCCGCAGTCTGCGCGAACTCGCTTTGCGCCACGGGCTGCCGCATCTTTCGATGGGTATGTCGCACGATCTGGAAGCCGCCATCGAGGAAGGCGCAACCTACATACGCATAGGGACGGCGCTGTTCGGGAAGCGCAAGAAGCTGTGAAGGTCGCGTACTACGCGCCGCTGCCGCCCGCTCGTACAGGCGTGGCCGATTATGCGGCGGCATTGCTGGCGGCCTTGCGGCGGCACGGAAGTGTGGAACCCGGCGCGCGCCACGCCGACATCGCGCTCTATCACCTGGGCAACAATCAACTGCATCGGGAAATTTACCGCCGTGCCCTGGCCGAGCCCGGTGTAGTGGTGTTGCACGATGCCGTACTGCATCATTTCTTGCTGGGCTCGCTCGATCGCGCGGCGTATGTGGACGAGTTTGTTTACAACTATGGCGAATGGAACCGGCCGTTCGGCGAGCGGATGTGGCGCGAGCGAGGGAACTCCGGTTTTGACCGGCGCTACTTCGATTACCCGATGCTGAAGCGCATCGCAGAGCGCTCGCGTGCGGTGGTGGTTCACAATCCCGCTGCGGCGCGTATGGTGCGGGAGCACGCGGCAAGTGCGGTGGTGGTCGAGATCCCGCACCTGTTCGCGCCGCCGCGCCTGCCTGCCGGGTGGGAAGTGGCAAGGATGCGGCAAAGTCTGGAAGTTCCGCACAGCGCGTTTCTGTTCGGGATATTCGGTTATCTGCGGGAATCCAAGCGAGTGCTTGGCATCCTGCGCGCCTTCGCGGCTCTACGACGAGCGAGACCGTATGCATATTTGCTGGTGGCGGGGGCGTTCGTGTCGTCCGATCTGGAGCGCGCCGTGGCGCCTATGTTGCACGGCCCGGGGATAGTGCGCTTGCCGTATCTCGCCGAGCGCGACTTTTGGAGCGCTGCCCTCGCCGTGGACGCCTGCACCAACCTGCGGTACCCGGCGGCGGGGGAAACGTCCGGGATTGCCGTTCGCCTGATGGGGGTTGGCAAACCCGTGCTGCTGACAAACAGCGCGGAGAATGCGCGCTACCCGGAAGCGTCCTGCTTGCGCGTCGAGCCCGGAGTGGCCGAGGAGGACTCCCTCTGGCATCACATGATTCTGCTAACATCAATACAAGAATCCGCGGGTGAAATCGGACTACGCGCGTCCGCTCACATTGCCGAGCGTCACCAGGCCGCTCGTATCGCCGAAATGTATTGGGAAATGTTGTGCGCTTTTCGTCCCTAGTGCCTTGGTTTTACGCCTGCGCGTTGTTCGCGGCGCCGGTCGAGACAACCCGCAGTTTCGATATCGCCGTGCCCATGCGAGATGGTGTGCGCTTATCGGCTAACCTCTTCCGCCCGGAAGAAGCGCGTCGTTTTCCCACCATCCTGGTGCGCACTCCTTATGGAAAAGGCCATGAGATCACTGCGCATTACCAGACTTTTGTGGACCATGGCTACGCCGTCGTGATCGAGGACGTGCGCGGGCGCTACGGATCGGAGGGCGTTTTCCGGCCGCTCGAGCAGGAGCCTGCTGATGGCGACGACACGCTCAATTGGATTGCCCGGCAGCCGTGGTCGGACGGCAAGATCGGCATGATGGGCGGCTCCTATCTGGGAATCACGCAATGGAAAGTGGCGGTGCTCAACAACCCGCACCTGAAGGCGATTTTTCCGGTGGTGTCGGGTTGCGACGACTATCGGGACCGGTTCTATTCGACGGGCGGCGCCATGAAGCTAGGCTCGCGGCTGCTGTGGATGTCGGAAAACCTGCGTGCGCCGCGATACCATCCGGATTTCAGCAAATTTGTGCTCCATCTTCCGTTGCGTACGGCGGATGTGGCGGCGACCGGACAGACGTCGGCCATGTTCCAGGAGGCGCTGGCGCATCCCACATTTGACGCATTCTGGAAATCGATCAGCACGCGCGAACACCTGGATAAAATTCATGTGCCGGTGTTCTCGGTCGGCGGATGGTTCGACAATTTCGTGGAAGGCGATCTGGACGCATTCCAGGTGATGAGCAAGAACTCGGGCGTGCACCGGATCTTGATTGGTCCGTGGCCACACAACATGACCATCAAGTTTTCCGGCGTGGATTACGGTGAGGATTCGTATGTGCCGCTGCGCGGAATTCAGCTTCAATGGTTCGACCAGTTTCTGAAAGGCAAGGACACGCCGTTACTTTCGAAACCCCCCGTACGGATTTTCGTGATGGGGGTGAACCGCTGGCGCGATGAGCGCGAGTGGCCGCCGCATGCGCACCCGAGGTGGTTCTACCTGGAGAGCCGGGGACACGCCAACTCGCTCACGGGGGATGGCAAGCTGGACTGGCAGCGGCCGGGAGAGCAGGCGGCCGATCGCTTCTTGTACGATCCCCACGATCCCGTACCCACCACAGGCGGGGCGATCTGCTGTGACCCGAAAGTGTTTCCCTGGGGCCCCATGGACCAGCGCGCCGTCGAAAAGCGGCGTGACGTGCTGGTGTATACCACGCCGCCCCTACAGAGCGACGTGGAAGTCATCGGGCCTGTGCGCGTGGTGTTGTACGCCGCGACTTCGGCGCGCGATACGGATTTCACCGCCAAGCTGGTGGATGTGTTTCCGGACGGCCGCGCCCAGAATCTGACCGATGGCATTCTGCGGTTGCGCTACAGGAAATCGCTCGAAAAAACGCAACTGGTGCGGCCCGGCGAAATTGTTAAGATGACCATTGACGCTGGTGTGACCGGTAACGTGTTCCAGAAGGGCCATCGCATACGCATGGAGATTTCGAGCAGCAATTTCCCGCGCTTTGACCGCAATCCTAACACGGGCGGAAGCATTGCCGACGAGACGGAACTGCGCAAGGCGTCGCAAATCATCTATCACGATACTGAACACCCGTCACACGTGCTTCTGCCGGTGGTAGCGCAAGATTGACTTGCCCTCGCTGTGCGCGGTATCGTTCGAATAAGAGCCAGAAGGGCGCGGTAGCCAAGTGGTAAGGCCAGGGTCTGCAAAACCCTTATTCGTCGGTTCGATCCCGACCCGCGCCTCCAGTCTCGGTGTTCGAAATGACCTGTCGGAAGTGGTGGTAAAAATCACTGCTTCCAACGGTTAGGAGGTCTGACGCCTTCCGGGACTCAGTCGCTGGCGGCTTACCCTGTGGATCCGCATGAGCGTCTGATTCTGAAGTCAAATCGAAACTTTGTTGTCGTTCATCATGACGCGGCATTAGAGAGGTCTTAAGCTTCCCCTTTCCGGCAGACGGCTTGCGATTTCCTTTCTCCGAATGGCACTCGATCCACCAATGGCCGAATTATAACGCCGCGATTCGAAGGCACCGGGGTTCGAGGTACCGAATCGCGCCCTGATTCAGGTGATTCGCGTCCACTTTCTCTGACGTATAATGGAAACCGGTGAACGGACACCGGTGGGGGGCTGCAGGTCCGCCTTTCGAGGCCTATTCGCGGGTCACAAACGCTGAGCGATTCGCGTGCCTGTATGACACCGCAATAGAGTTACTAGACCGCTTGGAGCGGCAGTTCGACGCGGAGCGCACGGAGGCATACAGTCTCGATCCCGAACTGGAGGACGGTTGTATGCTCGCGCGCCCCAGTGTGGCCCTCCTGCCGCGTGATATTGGGGCGGCACCCATCACCGTCGCTTTCTCAAGCTTCCCCGGGCTCCGCGCACGTTTTGGCCGCTGGTACGTGGTTGCCTTCCCGACTTGCGGCTGTGATGCCTGCGATGAAACGGCGGAAAGCGAAACCGAACGCTTGAGGTCACTGATTGACAACACGACAGCAGGCCGCTTTCGGGAGGCTATCCGAGTTCGTGCTGATGGAACCACGTGGAAAGAGTCGAAGTTTTGGTCCGCCGGCGGGTGGGTTGGAGAAGAGGGGCGTCTCGATGAAACTCGCGCTCGGAAGCTACTTGAAGCGGGAGATCGGTCCTCACATGACTGGGGACCGTGGCCCAGACGCACGTGAGACTCGTAAAACCAACGTCACACACAATTTTCCCTTCGGAACGCAAGGCAGTAGAACGCGCCGCTCACCAACGAACGCGTCGCGTCAGGCAGGCGTATCGCAATCGTGGGACGGCGTTGACCCGGCCGGCGTGGCGGGCACTATCCGTTCGAGCTCCAGCCGCGCGACCGATCGGACGCCGCGCGTTCGACCTGTGGGTGGCAGCGGCGAAGGACCGGCGGCAGCGCGTACGACGGAATTCGTCACCGAAGGCCGCCTCTTTTGGATGCCGCTGGGAAACGTCTTCGCGGCCTCCTGGATGCAGAAGAGGCGCAGGAGAGGAGGAAAACGGCCTCGCCGCGTCGGAACGCAGGAGCCGGCAGTAGAACGCATACGATGCGCCGCTCACCGACAATCGCGTCGCAATGACGCGGGCGCATTCAATCGAGGGCGGCGTGGAGCAACCGGGCGCGCATCATCCGTTCCCGCTCCAACCTCGCGAACCGAATCGGACGCTGCGCGTTCGACGTCCTGGTCGCCGCGCCGCACGACCGAGGGGAGCGCCTACGACGGAATTCGTCACCGAAGGCGCTTTTGCCGACCCTGATGGCAAAGGGTTAGACGAGTCCGCCCTACATTTGACTAAGTTCACGCCTGGAGGTGGCTGGGGCAGCGCTTGATCAAAGTGATGCCGTCCTGATCCGATTCCTTGAGGCGTTCTCGGCGGCACCCGGTTTTAGGCCGTATACACGGTAGCCTGGCCTATCTCAGCAGTTTCGCAAGGTCGCTGTCTCGCAAAACCGGAAGTGTAGCGAAATCGCGCCGTTTACGAAACACCCCTGCTTGATCTTCATTGGATTTCCGGCGCATAGTCCAGAAATCATTCCTCGCGCAAGTTGTGTTTGTCAAGTTCTGCAAAAGTATTTTTTGTGAGTCATGGGGTTCCCCGTTCCGTCTCGTGTTACTCAGCCAGAACCACCAGAACCAACCA
>Ga0302326_10000472_pt1 | contig 113164 bp, 94 predicted proteins | sample Palsa_T0_3_FD_202264 | JGI IMG/M metagenome (GOLD analysis project Ga0302326, IMG submission 202264) | Peat permafrost microbial communities from Stordalen Mire near Abisko, Sweden - Palsa_T0_3 | ecosystem: Environmental > Terrestrial > Soil > Palsa > Peat permafrost | place: Sweden: Abisko... | reverse complement strand
AAAAGAATCAGGTTGACGGAGTTCAATCAACCCCGTTTGTGCCGCTCCGCGACGTTATGACCTTTGTCGCGGTCATGAATGAGACCATCAAACCGTACCTCGCGGCGAGGGGAAACTCCGCCGAAGAGGTGGCCAAGATGCATCTGGCATGGTGCAAGTCAATTCAGATACAGCTAGCACTTTGGATCGGCCCGTACGGAGACACGAGACAGCCACCAACCGAGTGGTGACTCATCTTTAGATTGAATCTGCCATTGTTTTGTGTCTGCGGTTGGATTGGTTTGCCGTCCAAGAACAGGAAGGGGTTATCTATGACGGTCGCTGCGGGACAGGGGATTATCAGCACGCCGTGCAATTATTCAGTGGACCAGACAGTGGAAAGGCTCAAGGGAATTCTGAAGGCAAAGGGAGTCACCCTGTTTGCTCTAATCGACCATAGCGGGGAAGCGGAAAAAGCGGGGATGAAAATGCCTCCCACCAAGCTGCTAATCTTTGGGAGCCCCAAAGCTGGCACACCTTTGATGCTGGCCGTCCCGAGTATAGCCATCGATCTCCCTCTTAAGATTCTGATCTGGGAAGACATTCACGGTAAGGTCTGGGTCTCTTACAACAGCGCGGCCTATCTACAGACACGGTATGGCTTGCCGCCGGATCTGATGCAGACCATCGCTGTAGTCGAAACGTTGGCGGCGAAGGTCGCCGAATAGGGGCAGGCTGGAACAGCCAACTCTAGTTTAGGCACCGCTTATTGTCCGCAAATAATCTACGAATCAGAAGGAAAAAAACATGGGGAAAAAGCAGACTGACGCGAAAAATACCGACCACATCAACGCCCAACCCCGCCTTCATCAACGTGCACGAGAAATCCAGCCCTATGGAACGGTGAACCACGCCCTGCCACTCGAACTCGAAGAGCCGGTGCGCCTGGAGATGACCGAACAGTTAAACCAACTGCTCGCGGATACGATGACACTTCGCGATCTTTACAAGAAATCCCATTGGCAGGTCGCTGGTCCCACTTTTTATCAACTCCATTTGTTATTCGACAAGCACTACGACGAGCAAGTGGAACTCGTCGACTCTATTGCTGAAAGAATTCAGTTGCTCGGGGGTGTCAGCTTGGCCATGGCCGCAGATGTGGCGGAGACCACACAAATCGAGCGTCCCCCTCGCGGTCGCGAAGAAGTTCCGGTCCAGTTGTCACGATTACTCGATGCGCACCAAATCATTATCGGTGCGACTAGGAAACTGGCGCGCCGGGCGTCCGCCCTTGGGGATGATGGTACAAACGACCTCGTTGTCAGCGAGGTACTGCGCCGAAATGAACTTCAGGTGTGGTTTTTGAGTGAGCACTTGGTTGACGTGCCGTTGGTTAAGGCACAAGAGCCTACTGGAACCACGAGCGCAGCATAGCCGGCGAGGCCGCATTTTAGTCCGATAAGAAATCGGGTAGTCCTAATATGTTCGCGAAAGCGCACCCAAATTCCATGGTCCATTAACAGTCCACGAACTGTTTCCGAGGGTCATTAAAACGTTTCTGTAGCGCCATCCGTGCCGCGTGTTTTCAGTTAGTTACGGTTGAAGATTTCGCTGTCACGGCAGAGGCCGCGGGTTCGAGTCCCGTCGTCCCCGCCATTCTTTTCAAGCACTTGCAACCCTAGCGTCCGGCAAATCAGGGGATGTTAGGGGACGATAAGCGCCTAACGAGAATGGTCCCATCCGAAAGCGGTTCCACACAGCGCGCATTAGATAGGTTTGTCTTCGGCAAAATACCTGTCGGCAAAAAAGCGGCGACCAATTTGTCGGAACGCCTGTCACGCAGGAGGCCGTGGGTTCGAGTCCCGTCGCTCCCGCCAATTCTTCGAATCGGCGCCGCCTTTGTTTGTCAAAACGTCACAGGCCAAATTACTTCGCGTTTTCTGTTAACCACGGCACTCTTAGAAAGGCTTCCCACTAACTACAATCACTCGCCAAAACTCGACTGCCGCTCGGGGCCGGTGAGATCGCCGACAGATCGATTGCCTCAATGCGACTCGTCCGACCTATCAGCACTTGTCTCATTCAAAACATCAATCCCTCGAGTGGCGTAGGTTCCTAGCAGGTTGTGGACGCAAGTGACCGCCAGAGCCTCGTCACCGATGGCAAAGGCCACCCGCTTGGTGGTGCCGCTACGGCAATCGCCACTGGTAAGCACTCCCGGCAAGCTCGTTTCGAGTGCCTCGGGCAGCCGCCGCTCCTTCCAACTTGCTAACTTGGCGACGGCCGGGCCAGTCAACACAAAACCCTTGTCGTCGCGCGCCAACTCGGGCGGCTTGATCGGAGACCGAGCCCTTCACCGCGCGGGCATTGGGCCCGAGGGCGGCCACAGCGGCGTCGAGCTCTGCCTGCCGTCGGCCGAAGATGAAGACGAAGGCGCCTTCCTCGATGAAGCGCTTTGCTGCGGCGCGGCCGATGCCGGTAGCACCACCGGTGATGACTGCAACTTTTCCTTTAAGCTTTCCCATAATCACTCCCTTTGGTCGATTTGTAGAATTCAGTACAGTTGAGTAGAGTTCTTTGGCGGTGGACGAGAACTGCTTGGGAGTCCTAATTTTTTGTCTATTCGTCCAGAAAGAGGGATGAACCGAGCTGTGTTGCACCTTTTCCGTTGAGGGACGTGGGGCTCGAGGGAAAGGAGTGTACGAGTTGTAACGCTGGCATTCTCAGGATTGCTCGATTCGATGGAACCATCCCGCGGTGGAAGTGAACGGCAGGTATATCCGCTTAAGACGAACCTTGTGCTTCGACAATCGACGGCGCTCGCACCCGGTTGCTTGAGAACGGAGCAGCAACCGCAAGCGAGGGAATTGATACGGACTGAAGCCTGCTTCGAAAGCGCTTGAACTATTTTGCCTTTCTACCGAGGAACTGGTCCGCACCAAGTCGCGGAGAAGAGGGAAGAATAAATGGACCTCACACTCGCTCATAGATCTCAATCCACAGTTTATTCTCCGAAAGGTCAGGTCGATATTCTTTCGGCGACAAGAGTATTCGTTCGTCGTTGCTCCCTGATATTCCTGCTTCCACATCAAAGGGCATCACTTCCTATGCGTTCACTTCTTGTTGGCCTCACTCTGATCGCTATGGCGATCGCCGCGCCGAGAATGGCCGCGCAGAAAGTCGAGTTGTCGATTGACGCATCCAAACCCGGAGCGAAGATCGACCGCAATCTTTTCGGGCAGTTCGCCGAGCATCTCGGACACGGCATTTACGATGGGATCTGGGTCGGCTCTGATTCGACCATTCCGAATACGCGCGGCATTCGCAAGGATGTGGTTGCCGCACTGAAAGTGATTCATGTCCCGAACGTACGTTGGCCCGGAGGCTGCTTCGCCGACGGATATCACTGGCATGATGGGATCGGGCCGCAGCGAGTCGTGAGACTGAACCCCGACTGGGGCGGCGTGATCGAGCCGAACACTTTTGGGACGCACGAATTCATGGACTTCATCGGCCAGATCGGGAGCGAGGCTTACGTCTCGGTTAACCTGGGCTCGGGTTCTCCGCAAGAAGCGTCTGATTGGCTGGAGTACATGACCGCCGCGCAGGCGACGACGCTCGAGAAGGAGCGCGCCGCGAACGGGCATCCGGCGCCATACAAGGTTGCATTGCTCGGGCTCGGCAACGAAAGCTGGGACTGTGGCGGCAACATGACGCCCGAGTACTATCTGGACCGGATGAAGAGGTTCAGCCACTTCGTTCGCAACTACAATCCGGCGCAGATGGAGAAAGACCAAATGCTGAAGATTGCCGTCGGTCCGGGCGGCGGGCGAACAGCGCTGGACCGACTGGACTGAAACCGTCATGAAGGCCTACCAGCAACACACTTGGAGCTGGGACATCAACGGCCTTTCCATGCACAGCTACACGGTCGTGAAGTGGCCGCCAGCGTTCAAGTCGGTTGGATTCGGAGAAGACGAGTACGCGCAGATTCTGAAGACCACGCTAGAGATGGATGACCTGATCAAGAAGCACTCGGCCATCATGGACAAGTACGATCCGCAGAAAAAGGTCGCGCTCGTGGTAGATGAATGGGGCGGCTGGTACGCTCCATTGCCTGACACCAATCCCGGGTTCCTGGTGCAGCAAAACAGCTTGCGCGACGCGATACTGGCTGCGCTGAATATCAACATCTTTGCTCGTCACGCCGACCGCGTCCGCGGGGCCAACATCGCCCAGATGATCAACGTGCTGCAGGCAATGATACTGACCGATCACGAGAAGATGGTGCTCACACCGACTTACTACGTTTACAAAATGTACGTGCCCTTCCAGGATTCCACGTTCGTTCCTGTCACGTTTGACGCGGGCAGCTACAAGCACGGCGAATTCAACCTGCCCCGTCTAGATGCTATGGCTGTAAAAAGCAAAGACGGCAAGCTGTGGGTGGAGATCACGAATGTCGATCCCCATCAAGCCGCGGAGGTCGAGTTGACCGTGACTGGGACTAATGCCAAGTCTGCCTCGGGCGAGACACTCACTGCGCCCAAGGTGGACAGCGTAAACACTTTCGAAGCCCCGAACACCGTCGTCCCCAAGCCGATTTCGGCGAGGGCACAAGGCGGCAAGTTGATTCTGCAACTCGAGCCTAAGTCCGTGACCGTGGTCTCGGTCGAGCAATAGCAAACTCTCAGTGGCGCGGTCAGCGAATCACGAGGCTGCGCGGTCGAAGCCGTAAACGTTTACGAGGAGAATCCAATGAAGGGATTTGCAACCAGTATCTTCTTGCTGTACTTACTCTCGAATATTTCTTGGGCGCAGGAGTCCAGTGATTTTCGTCCCGCCGAGACCAACGTCTGGGGAGCGGAATATCCCCGGGTCGACGGCGCTGGAAGAGTGCAGATTCGCGTGAAGGCGCCCGAAGCCACCAAGGTCAAATTGAATTTCTGGAGCGGACCAAAAGTGGATATGGAGAAGCAGCCGGACGGGTTCTGGACAGTCACCACAACTCCGCTCGTTCCCGGCCTGCACTACTACACATTGATCATCGATGGCGCGGAAGTCGCCGATACCAACAGCCATGCGTTTTTTGGTGGAAGCAAGTACGCGAGTGCCGTAGAAATTCCAGAGCCGGGCTCGACCTATTATTCGATTCAAGACGTGCCCCACGGGCAGGTGCGGGAGGTTTGGTACAACTCGAAGGTGACAGGAACCTGGCGCCACGCGCTCGTCTATCTTCCGCCCAAGTATGACGCCGAAGCCAAGGTGCACTATCCCGTGCTCTATCTCCAGCATGGTGGCGGAGAGGATGAGACGGGTTGGATTCGGCAGGGTCGCGCGAACTTCATTCTCGACAATCTGATCGCGACGGGCGGCTGCAAACCCATGATTATCGTCATGGCCTATGGGTACGCCCGTCGGGCTGGCCAAGCTCTGCCGGATTTGACTGGAAAGCCATTCGGTTCTCCCGAAATGTTGAAGGCAATGCAGGACATGGCTTCAGCGTTCGAAGACGATGTGACGCAGGTCCTGATTCCTTTCATTGATTCGACCTTCCGAACAATTTCCGATCGAGACCATCGCGCGATGGCTGGCCTCTCGATGGGCGGTATGCAGACATTCCAGATCACGCTGAATCATCTCGATCTTTTTTCCTACATTGGGGGATTCAGTGGAGCAGGCGGGATGCTCGTGCTTGGAGACCGGAAATTGGATCCCAAGACCGATTACAACGGCGTATTTGCCGATCCAGCCGCGTTTGCCAAGAAGGTGCACCTGCTCTGGCTCGGCGTCGGAACCGTGGAACCCGAGAGAATGCGCGCCGGAATTCAAAGACTACATGCGTCACTCGACGAAGCGAAGATTCAGCACGTGTTCTACGAGTCACCCGGCACAGATCATGAGTGGCAGACCTGGCGCCGCGATCTAAAGGACTTTGCGCCGAGGCTCTTCTAAGAATGTTTTTCGAAGAGATGCTCAGAGATAGCGCAAATTCGCAGATCAGAGTCTCATCTGCGGCATTGCAGGCCGGGAAAAGCGCGTAGTACTCGGCTCCATTGCCAATCGCATTACTGAGAATCGCATCGCCCCGAGTACACGAACATATTCCCGTTCACTCATACTCTTGGAATCCAGCCGCACTGGTGGCCAATCCCGACAAGACTGTGGACTACACCGGGAAGGCAATTTCGGTAAGGGAACCGTGAAGTAGGTTGTCGCTGGGCAGTCCCTAGACGGTAATTATCCGCAGGTAAGGGGGTCTGTTGTTTCCTGCGTGCATCGATGGTACCCGGCTCGGGTCTGCGATAATCGGGGCCGCAGTCGTTGAGAAAGTGAGGACAAGATGCATTCGCAATTGTGGCGGACCATTCTATGGCTTGTGCTCGCGTTGAATACTTGCGCATGGGCTCAGCAAGCGAATTCATGCGTCGGCCTGATGAAGTTCCAGGCTCCAAGTGTCGAGATTTCAAAGGCCGAACCGATTGCAGCTGGAACCACCGAGGCGATTCCCTGGAACCAAAGCCGCATCGGCCCTCTTCCTGCCTATTGCCGGGTCGAGGGCGTGATCAATCGCCGTACAGGAGTTGGCGGCGAGGAGTTTGGCATCAACTTTGCGCTCGCCCTGCCGGAAAATTGGAATGGCGATTTCCTGATGCAAGGTGGGGGCGGCGGAAACGGCGTGGTGATGGCGCCGCTTGGTCTCAATGCTGCAGGAGACACGCCCGCCCTCATGCGCGGGTTCGCAGTGGTTAGTACGGATACCGGTCACAAGAGTCACCATCCTGGATTTGATTTTGATTTCATGAAGGATGAGCAGGCGTATCTGGATTTTGCTTATCTCGCCAATACTGAGGTCGCTACACTCGGAAAACAACTCATTGCGCAGTACTACGGAAAAACGGCGGCCTTTTCTTACTTCTCAGGATGTTCCACCGGCGGCCGCGAAGGCATGATTCTTTCGCAGCGCTATCCCACGGTGTTTAACGGAATCATCTCCGGCGATCCCGCCATGCGCACCGGCCTTTCCAATCTGGCCATAGGCAGATGGATCCCCATTGCGTTCAACCAAGTCGCGCCAAAAGATGCGAATGGAAAACCACTCATCGAGCAAGCCCTGACTGACAACGACCGAAAGCTGATCAAAGATGCCGTCATGAAGAAGTGCGATGCCAAAGACGGTCTTGTCGACGGCTTGATCTCCGATCCTCTCGCATGTGATTTCGATCCCGAGATGTTGGCCTGCAAGGGCGAAAAGAACGACTCGTGTTTGGCTCCGGAAAAGGCTGCCGCCATCAAGAAGGCCCTCGGCGGGCCGAAGACATCGAGCGGAACCCAAGTCTATGCCAGCTTCCTTTACGACACAGGTATCACGAACGGTGCGCCGTTCCGGGGATTGCTCTCACCCGGACCCGGCATTTTCGGACCTGCGACGACTGACATGGCAATGGATGTTGATAAGGAAGCTCTCGCGGCCATCCAGCCCCTAACTGACTCAATGTCCACCAACTTGACGACGTTCTCTGGCCATGGCGGGAAACTGATCTTCTATCACGGCGACAGCGACCCATGGTTTTCGCCACTGGATACGTTCGGCTATTACAAGGATATGGCAGTTGCCAACGGGGGCATCGAAGCCGTGTCCAATTGGAGTCAGTTCTATTTCGTTCCAGGGATGAGCCACTGTGGCGGAGGCCAGGCGCTGGATCAGTTTGATTTGTTGGGCGCGATGGTCAACTGGGTGGAGAAGGGAACTGCACCAACGTCAGTAATCGCGACCGGCAAGGCGTTCCCAGGACGCAGTCGACCGCTCTGCCCTAATCCGAAGCACGCTCACTACAAAGGCACAGGCGATACGGAAGACGCGAAGAACTTCGAATGCCGCTGAGTAATCACTTATTAGGAGAATATTCCGTCTCATGAAGCGCACCAATAACCAACGGGTTCGCTATCTGACCGCTCTCGCGTTGTGCTGCCTCGCACTTTTCCCGGCGACTTCAGCAAAGACGGCAAAGCCAGCTCAACGCAGCATTGAACTCGATGTCTCACAGGCAACCAAGCCGCTCGATCGATTCTTCGACCTGTCAGTCGGGTCCGACTTTCCAGGCACACTCATTCGCGATGATAGCCAGCTGCAACTCACAAGAGCCGTCGATGAACTGGGCTTCCGCTACATTCGCTTCCACGCCATCTTCCACGATGTTCTGGGCACCGTCCGAGTCGAGAACGGCAAAACAATCTATGACTGGACAAAGATCGACCAGCTCTATGATGACCTGCTCGCGCGCCGTATCAAGCCATTTGTTGAACTCGGCTTCACGCCGAACGCAATGAAGACGTCCGACAACAAGATTTTCTATTGGCAAGGCAATACCTCCCATCCGCTGCTGCCGGCGTGGAGAGACTTGGTCGACGCCTTCATTCGACATGTCGAGCAACGTTATGGAGAAGCTGAAGTCCGTAGCTGGTTCTTCGAAGTCTGGAACGAACCCAATCTGTCCGGATTCTGGGAAGGAGGCGACCAGAAGGCTTATTTCGAGCTCTACGATCTGACCGCAAATACGATTAAGGCGATCGATCCGAATTTGCGAGTCGGCGGTCCATCAACGGCGGGAGCTGCCTGGGTGCCGGAATTCCTCGATCACGTGGCGCAAAGCGGCGCGGCGGTCGATTTTGTCACCACTCACACGTACGGTGTCGATAGCGGCTTTCTGGACGAAAATGGTAAAGAGGACATCAAACTCTCACCATCGCCGGACGCCATTGTCGGTGACGTACGCAAGGTTCGTCAGCAGATCAAAGCATCTAGGTTTCCTGACCTGCCGCTCTACTTCACCGAATGGAGCACGAGCTACAACCCGCGCGACCTCGTGCATGATTCCTACATCAGCGCGCCGTACATTCTCAGCAAGCTCAAAGCCAGTGCCGGCCTGGTCCAGGGCATGAGCTACTGGACGTACACCGATCTTTTCGAGGAGCCTGGTCCTCCACCGACGCCGTTCCACGGCGGGTTCGGGCTGTTGAACCGCGAAGGGATCCCCAAACCGGCTTACTTTGCTTACAAATACCTCCACGCGGTCCAGGGCAACGAGATTCCGCTTCAGGACTCGCAGGCTTTGGCTGCGGACGACCATGGCAACGTTTCGGCCGTCATCTGGGACTTTCAACAACCAGAGCAGAAGGTCAGCAACCGGCCATTTTATAGTCGCATTGTTCCGGCCACCCCCGCGCCGTCATTGCATGTGAGTGTCAGGAATCTGAATTCCGGCAGCTATCGACTGGAGGTTCACCGGACGGGCTTTCGTGCCAATGACGCGTATTCCGCCTATATCGACATGGGCGCGCCTCGAGGATTGACACCAGCACAGCTCGATCAGCTCAACTTGCTGACACGTGATCTCCCGGAAATCAATCGGGTCATCAAGGTTGGAAAGAAAGGCAGCTATACGTTGTCGCTGCCGATGCGCAGCAATGACGTCGTGCTGCTCACGCTGGAGAAAGTAAAGAAGTGAGGCCGCTTTAAGTGGAAGTTCTTTTGTCCGTCATGGACTATGTAGCATGAAGTGCTTCAGCAAAGGAGATGGTCTTGCGAACAACCGTGATCGCTTCGGCGCTGTTTCTGGCCAGCACTGTGCTTTTTGGCCAGAGTGCGGAGCAACACCCGGAATGGCCCGGGAAAGGACAGTTGTTTGTCGGCACCTGCTATCAGCCTGTCGATCGCTCGCCCGAACAGATCCGACAGGATATCGCCCTCATGAAGCAGGCGGGATTCACCATGGTCCGCATGGGCGACCTTTCCTGGGATGCATTTGAACCATCCGAGGGTGAATTTGAATTCGCATGGTTCGATCAGATTCTGGAACAGATGCACCAGGCGGACATAAAGGTGATTCTCGACATCGGCGGATCGCCGGCACCAATCTGGCTTCATCACAAGTACCCATCGGTAAACATAGTCAACGAACAAGGCGCAACCTTACAACCGGCCGAGCGCTACATGGATGACAGTAGCGATCCGGCTTATCGTCAGCGCCTGAATCGCTTCGCTGACGAGTTGACGCGACATTACGCTCACAACCCTGCACTGGCCGCAATCGGCTACAACAACGAGATCGGCAATGGGGTCATGTCGTACTCCGAAGGGGATCGGCAGAGATTCATTGCATGGCTGAAGGCGAAATACGGAACGATTGCAGACCTCAATCAAGCATGGGCAACCCAGCGCTGGTCGCGGCACTTGAATTCGTTCGACGAGGTGCAACTGCCCTATGCCGATGGCCCTTCTGCGCCGGAGCGATATCTTGACCTCCGGCGATTCTGGTCGGATGTGACCATCTCTGTCCTCGAGGATCTCGAAAAAGTGCGCCAGCGCAACGTTCCCAATCTGCCCGCGGTCTCTAACCTGTGGGACTGGGCCTCGCGCAGAGGCTTTGATTATCTGAGTTCTTACAAGAAATTTGTGAGCTACGGAGCCGAGGGATTTTACCCGGCAAATCCGCTTGACGTGTCATTTGGCGCGCTTCTCGAAAAAGGCGACTTGTCTACTCCGCTGTGGTTCAACGAATTCACAAGCGGGGGTGGAGGCACGTACGGCGGCCCGAAAGGCATCATTCGCATGTGGGCATACCTTGGCCTGATCGACTATGGACAAACGTTTCTCGCGTGGACCTTCAACACACATCGTGGCGGAGAAGAGCAGGCTCTTTTCGGATTGCTCGATCACGATGGCACTCCTTCGTGGAAATATGCGGAGTACAAACAAATTGCGAGCGAGTTCTCAAAGCTGCAGCACCTCGGATTCCCCCGCTATCACAAGCCGGATGTCGCGATCGCCTACTCGTTTGAAAGCAACATTGCCTCTCATCCGCCAGGTCCAAGCAACACTGTCCGCCAGTACTTTACTGTCAACTATGCCGATCAGGTCGAGAGTGCCCTGAAACCTTTCTTCGAAGACAACATTGATGTCGCGATCGTCAACATCGGACACAGCGCCCTCGACTACAAACTGCTGGTTGTGCCCGCGGACTATGTGATGGATTCCGCAAGCGCCGACGCAATCCGAAGTTACGTCCGCAACGGCGGCACGGTGATTATGACTGCGATGTCGGCGAAGGTCGATGAGAACAACCAGTGGTTCGATACACCGCAACCCGGGCGGCTGAGCGATGTGTTCGGGATTCGTACCGAGGAGTTCTACCGGCCGAGTGCGCCTCTGGAATTCAGCCTGAATGGCAAAACAGAAAAGGCCAGCATCGATTTCTACGAAGTGCTTGAGCCAAAGACGGCCAAGGCTATGGCTCTGTTTACCAATACTCCCGAGAAATCGCCAGCCATCACGGTCAACGATTACGGGAAAGGGCGTGCCATCTATCTCGCCGTTCCTGCGCAGATGGCGGCGCTTGCTCCGCTGGTGCGCAGTCTGTATCCGGCGCTCGCCATTGAGAAGGGGCCAGAAACTCCGTCAGGCGTCTATGCGCGCATGGTGGAGGGACGGACCCTGTATGTGAATACAACCGGCGAAGAGAAAGCCGTAAACATTCGTGGCAGCAAGCGCGGGATCATCAGCGGTGCCTCATATGAAGGCGTCATTCGGCTGAAGCCGTACGATGCAGACCTGGTTGAGTAAAGATGCCAACGTGCTTCCAGTCCTGGCCTCACTGTGCTTCCCTGACAATGGCCTCCGCGGCGTTGCCGGTGGCGACCCAGCTTGCCGAACCGGCTACGACGGCTTCATCCTCGAACCATAGAAATCCGCAGTCGTCGATGCACTCCGGAAAATCCGGCGTGATGATGATGTATCCGGACCGGTGATCCCCGCCTTCTCGAACGCGGGCCGGATCTTCCGCTTCAAGACCGCGGCCAGATCGAGAGCTTTGCCACCACCGTAGAGCCGAGACGGGAACACGAAATCCGTAGGATGCGTGCGGTGACTTTGCGTCCTCCATTCCTGCAACCCCAGCTTCAACGCTGGATGCATCGGGAGAGGCTTCGCGGAGGCTTCCGTTTTCGTGCTTTTCAGAACTCCCCCGCGTCGCCAGTAGTAGGAATGCTCAATCTGAAAACTGTCGTTTTCAAAGTCGCAGTCCTGCCACCGCAGAGCCGCAAGTTCACCTCGGCGTGTTCCCGGTGCGCTCACTGATACTTTCTCCGGTTAAGTTCCCTGTTCATTAAGTCACGGCAACACCGTGAACGTATGCTTGCTTACGGCCGTGCCCCCGGGCGTGGTGACCGAGATCGTGCCGCTGGTGGCTCCCGCTGGTACGGTCGTGGTGATGAATTCCGAGCCTCTTACCTTGAATGTGGCAGAGGTACCATTGAACTTCACCGAAGTTGTACCGATATACGGGCCTTGACTGATGGTTACCTTCGCGCCCACGGCTCCCGATGCCGGAGTGATGCGGAAGATTTCTGGTTTCGGCGCCGGGAGATCGGCATTGAATACATCGATCGCACCCGCATCGGCCACGCCGCTCGAGTTAGTACCGCCTCCGTATTGCGACGTTACATAGAGTCTCCCGTCGCTGCCTTGAACCAAGGCGCCAACCGGGGCGTAGCCGGTGGCAAAAGTGAAGCTTCCCTCCAGCGTCGCGACTCCGCTCAGTGTCAACTGATAGATTGCACCTGAGTCATCCCCGCCGCCGCCGCCAACTGTGCCATACAACTTGCCGTCGGATGCCTGGATCACTCCCGCGTGGGGGTTATAGCCCACACTCCCCGACGAGAAGTCATAAATCTTCTCAATAACGCCGGAGGTGGAGATGCGGAACACTGTTCCGTTGCCAGCCGCTCCGCTTAAATCGCAGGTACCGTAGAGTTTGCCGTCGCTGGCTTGGATCAGAGCGCTCAGCGGCTCCGTCCCGTTGGTGTCATCGGATGCGAAGGAATATAGGACAGTAACCGTACCCGCCGGAGTCATCTTGAATACAGTTCCGTTGCCCGAGCTTCCACCGAACTGAGTGGTCCCGTAGAAGTTGCCGTCGGAACCGAGTGTCAGCCCGGCTGCGGGCGACGCGCCATCTGCGGTCCCAGAGTACCCGCTGAAAGTGTGCAGGATCTCATACGCGCCGGAGAGCGAGATCCGGAAGATTGTGCCGGCATTGTAATTAAAGTTATACAGACCCCCTTGTTGGGTTGTGCCGTACAAGAAGCCGTCGGAATAAACCAGGCGGCCACGTGGGTCCGCACCATCCGGGGGATACGATCCGCAGCCATAGCCTCCACAGAAACTGTACAAAAGAGTAAATGCTCCGCCAGGAGTCAGCTTGAAGATGGTGCCGCAGCCGAAAACCCCAGGGCTGGGCTGGCAGAAATCGGTTCCACTGCTACCTCCGCCCGAAGCGACTCCATAGAAATTTCCGTCTGGCCCTTGCAACAGCCCGGCGACCGGGAACATACCGTTGGGCGTTGTATTGTTACTCGAGTCGAAGGGGAAGCTGTAAAGCACACTCAGCACGCCGGCGGGCGTTATCTTCACCACTGCTCCGCAGCCCTGAGTCAGGCCCTCAACCTCGTCAGTGCAAGCCCCCGATCCGCCGGCAAAGGTGGTGGTGTAATAATTGCCGTCCGCGCCCTGAATCAGTTCCGCGTACGGGGTCTCACCGTCGGGATAGTTGCTGGTGGTGCTGGGGTTGTATTCAAACGCGTAGAGCTGCGTGAGTTGGGCGTGGGCAAGGCTCGTCTGGAAACCTGCTATCAGGATGGCGGCGAAACAGAACCGTGCGACGGCGAACGTTCCGCGAGTCATGCTTCTGCGGTTCTTCTTTCTGCTGTTCTTCTTTCTGCGGTTCATGGACCTGAGAAATTTGCTGGCTGGAATTCGTGAAATGAAGCTGTCGATCATAACTGCCTCCGGTTGTGTAACGAGTTGAAGATCGTAAAAACTTTCATCAGCGGATTGACCCTGGCGGCTGTCCGCTTCACTCTGAGCGGCCAGCGCGAAGACCGAGAGCGGCAATCCCCCCAAGGTTTTGTCCGCTGCTTGCTTCCTTTCGTCGAATCGAACCTTCGGAAAGGCGAAGCCGCGCCTGTTTCGCCGGCTCACCGTTTCGGTGGAGTTCATCGGCAGTGACAGCTATTGACTATTGACCGTTAAAACAGACGTTGCCCGACAGATACCCCTGGAATCCTTGCCCGTTGTCGACAATGGATCCCGAGATGAAGAAGGCGTTCGTTCCCGGATTCGCAAACAGACCAGTTCCAGAACTGGGACGTTCCATCTCGGTGAACGCCAGGTGGGCTGCGTCCAGGACGCCGAGATCGTCGATCACCAGTGTGCCCAGTGGCCCCACGATGGTAAGTTGGCCGGAGTAGGAAAGGTTCGCCGCTGGTTCGACCCCGGACATGCCGGCCGACGGAGCCGCGCCCAGGGCGACAAAAGTAGTGTTTCCATCAAGCAGGTCCGAACCCGTGATAGTGCCAGTGGTGCAGAGCCCTATAGGGCTTGTACAGTTCTGGGTGCTGTACAGGCTGTTAATCGTGCCCCATACCGGCAGGCAGAGGTTGTGAGTTGAGGCCTTTTTGACGGCTGCGGCCGGCTGTTTTGCGGGTAGTGGGGTGGCCAACAGTCCAAGGCTCATGACTCCTAGCAAGAAAAACTTAGCGACGTGTTTCATTGTATTTTCCTCTCGATGCAATTTTTTCGATCTACTCAGCCACTCTTGTTTCGGTTGAGACCGGCCGTTGTTCGCAACAGCGCAGATCCGTCCGCGCGGTTACTGACGCACCGTTCCCCGATCGGCGCTCACGGTGCGAACTTCCAAGCCTGCTCGACCACTCGTTTTGAGCGTGGCCTGGATGGTTTTCACCTGCGACATTAGCTGGGTGATCTGCTGTTGTTGTTGCTGGATCAGCGCCTGCTGCTCTTTTGTCGCTTCGATCAGCAGCGCGGTAAGGCGGCTGTAATCGACGCTTTGGGCGTCAGTACCGTTCTTGTCCCAAGTAACCACCTCCGGGACGACCCTACCAACTTCTTCTGCGATCACTCCCACTTCGTGTTTGCCGTTTGCCTTCAGTTCATAGGAGACACCGCGCAGCTGCTCGACCTTGGCCAATGCGCCATCCAGCGTTTGAATATTGGTCTTCCAGCGGCGTGAGCTGTAGGTCGACCAACCATCGGCAATGGCCTGGCCTGCGCCTTGAGCGATGGTGAAGACATTCGACGGTGTGGCTGTGCCAATGCCGACGCTCACGTTGGCGCCGCTGCCCAGCGGACCTCCAAGCACGAGGGCATTGCTCTGGCTGACGACTGCACCCGCGCCGATGGCGGTGGCATAGTTCAGGTTGGTGGATTTGGCATCTGGGCCGGCATAGTATCCGAGCGCGGTGTTGAAGTTTCCGGTGGTATTGCTGGCGTAGAGTGCCGCGATACCGACAGCTGTATTCCCGCCTCCAGTCGTGTTGCTGCCCAACGCCAAGAGTCCGTCCGCAGTGTTGTAAGGTCCGGAGGTATTTTGGAAAAGAGCGCCGTAGCCGGTGGCGGTATTCTCGCTGCCCGTGATGTTATCCTCGAGCGCTCCAATACCCGCGGCAGTGTTCTCGCTGCCAGTGGTGTTTGCCTGGAGGGCCTCGTCGCCGAGAGCTGTGTTGATACTTCCGGTGGTGTTCAACTGAAGGGCGTCGGCCCCGAAAGCCGCATTTCCATAGCCGGTGGTGTTGGCGCTAAGCGCGGCAACTCCCATCGCCGTGTTGTAATAACCGGTAGTGTCGTTCACGAGCGAGCCAGAACCGAAAGTAAAGTTGCCCGACCCCGTGATCGCAGAGTTCCCCCCTCCGCCGATAAAGATGTTGCCGAGCCTGGCCGAACCAGTGGCAAAGGAGATGCCGCCTAGGTTGTAACCGGTCGCGGCGTTGACCGTGCCATTTACATCGAGCGTGGCCGCGGGCGTGGTGGTGCCGATACCGATCCCCGTCGGGCTCTGGAAGATCCTCGAGTTTCCCAGTTTGGTTGAACTCAGCCACAACGTTAGGTAATCCGTCTTACCCGTCCCGCTGATGACTTCACTGATAATTTGGCTGTCCGCGTTGGAATTGCCATTTCCGGTTGACGCCAGGCTTTGCTGCGCCTGACTGCATGCACTGCCGAGCAACCACAGCAGCGCCGAACCCATCACCACATGAACCTTTTTCATTTCGATTCTCCTTGTGTTAGCTCTCTGCCTGCTCCAGAGCCAGAGCTCTCGCGGAGCCTGTAGATCGCCGAATCCCACGCTCGTACCAGAAGGCGGAAAGCGGGTGCCAATCGCCTCATTGACTCCAGGAAAAGTTTCCCGAGTGCCGGCGGTTAGGCAGCCCGTGGGTGGAAATCAGACGGTTGACGAGCGGCAAGCCTGCGAATATCCTGTTGGCTCTCTTCTGAAAGGGGCACCCGGCTCCTATGCCCGATGACCAAAAGGGCCAGGTCACCGAGCTTTTGCGTTACTGGAAGGAGGGCGACGAGAAAGCCCTTCGCGCCTTGATCCCGCTGGTTTATAAAGAGCTGCGGAGGTTGGCGCACTACCATCTCCAGTCCGAGCGCCCGGATCACACCCTGCAAAGCACGGCGCTGGTTCACGAGGCCTATCTCCGTCTGCTCGGGGGTGAACCGGTGGAACTGCAGAACCGGGCCCACTTCGTTGCCGTCGCCTCGCGCCTGATGCGTCAAATCCTGGTGGACTACGCCCGCAGCCGCCGCGCCAACAAACGTGACGGTGGATGCAAGGTTACGTTCGAGGACATAGGCGCTTTACCCATCAACGGAGACGCCGAACTCCTGGCCCTGGACGACGCTCTGGACGAACTGGCTCGCATCGACGAGCGCCAGGGAAAAATCGTGGAAATGAAATTCTTCGGGGGATTGTCCGCTCCAGAAATATCCCAGGTGCTGGGCATCTCGCGCGCCACGGTCGACCGCGACTGGGCTACCGCACGCGTATGGTTGCATCGCCAGATGAACCGGGCGGCCGAGGTATGACGGGCGAACGTTGGGAGCAGGTCAAAGAACTCCTGCACGAGGCCATGCAGCTGACTCCCGGAGAGCGTGGCCACTTTCTCGATTCGGCCTGCTCTTCCGACGACGCGCTTCGCGCCGAAGTCGAGTCACTTCTATTGGCCGATGAAGGCATCCGCTCCACCTTTATGCAATCGCCCCTTCTGCCCGACGAACTGGGCGCGGACCTGGATTTGCTCGGCGCTACCGGAACGTTGGAAGCGGGGCAGATCTTCGCCCAGCGTTTTCAACTCGTCCGCAGACTCGGCGAAGGCGGCATGGGGCAAGTGTGGCTGGCGGAGCAGACCTCACCGGTGCGGCGGCAAGTTGCGCTGAAGCTGATCAAGGCCGGAATGTACGACGAGGCGGTCGTGCAACGCTTCCAATCGGAGCGGCAGTCCCTGGCGATCATGGTCCATCCAGCGATCGCCAAGGTGTTTGACGCCGGAACGACCCCGCAGGGCCAACCGTACTTTGTGATGGAGTACGTACCCGGGCTGCCGATTACGGAGTATTGCGATCAGAAGAAGCTCAAGATCTCCGTCCGGCTCGAACTCTTCGTGCAGGTCTGCGAGGGCGTGCAACATGCGCATCAGAAAGCCATCATCCATCGCGACCTTAAACCGGCAAACATTCTGGTGGTGGAGGTGGACGGTAAACCCGTCCCACGGATCATCGACTTCGGGCTGGCCAAGGCAACCACTCCTCGCGCTGCGGGCGAGACCGTTTTTACGCAACTGGGACAGTTTATGGGCACGCCCGGGTACATGAGTCCGGAGCAGGCGGATCCCGGGTTCCAGTATGGTGTGCAGGACATTGACACACGCACCGACGTCTACTCGCTGGGCGTCGTTCTCTACGTGCTGTTGGCCGGATTGCAGCCCTTTGAAACCAAGCAGCGGCAGAAGCAACCGCTCGACGAGTTGCTACGAAAGTTACGCGAGGAAGAACCGCCACTCCCGAGCACCAAAGTCCGATCGAATCGCGATACTTCTGCTGCGACGGCCGAAGCGCGCGGCACCGAGCCCAGACAACTCACAAGCCTGCTCCGCGGCGATCTCGACTGGATCACCATGAAAGCGCTGGAAAAGGATCGCGCTCACCGCTATAGCGCGCCTTCTGACCTGGCCACCGACATCCAGCGGTATCTGAATCATGAGCCGGTCGGAGCGCGGCCTGCCAGCGCGGGCTACAGGTTGCGAAAGTACGTCCGGCGGCACCGTGTAACTGTAGCCGTAGCCGCGGGATTGGTGCTGTTGCTGGCAGCTTTCTCCGTTTTGCAGGCGCTGCAGTTGCGCCGGATTACTCGGGAGCGCGACCGCGCTACGCGAATTACTGACTTCATGACCGGCATGTTCAAGGTATCCGATCCGAGCGAAGCTCGCGGCAACAGCGTCACCGCCCGCGAGGTTCTCGATAAGGCTTCGAACGATATGGGCACCGGTCTGGCGAAGGATCCCGAGGTCCAGGCACAAATGATGCAGGTCATGGCAAGCACATACCTGAACCTGGGTCTAAATGCTCGCGCGCATGAATTGGCAAAGCGCGCCTTGGACGCTCGACTAAGCCTTCTCGGACCCGATGACCCGAAGACGTTCGAGTCGATGACTCAGCTCGGACGGGTTCTGGATCACGAGGGACACGAGCCCGAAGCGGAAAAGATGGAGCGCCAGGCGTTGGCAGATGAGCGCCGCATTCTCGGACCCGACGACCCGCTTACGATCGAGACCATGAGCAGTCTGGCCTGGATCGTGCAGACACAGGGTCGCTTCGACGAGGCAGAGAAACTAACGCGCGAGGTGATAGCGATTGCAACTCGAAGATTGGGACCAGAAAGCACTCCAGTGCTAGGGGCCATGAGCAGCTTGGGCGGTGACCTCTGGAACCAAGGACGCTATGCCGAGGCGGAACAAGAGTATCGCCAGTTGCTCGATGTCGACCGCCGCGTTCTGGGGCCGGATCACCCGGGAACTCTCAATGCGATGTCTAATCTAGCGTTGACCATCGGGACCGAGGGCCGCTTGTCGGAGGCCGAGCAAATATATCGCGAAGCGCTGGCCACTGAGCGTCGCGTGCTGGGCCCCGAACACCTGACCACTGTGGGTACGATGTCCAACCTCGCGGACCTTCTTTCTGCCGAAGGACGACATGCCGAGGCCGAGAGATTGCTCCGGGAATCGCTGCCGATTCATTTGCGAACCCTTGGACCCGAACACCCTCGTACGTTGTTGACCCAGTACGAGTTGGCGGATGAGCTATCCGAGGAAGGGCATGTCCAGGAAGCGGAAAAACTGCACCGAGAGACGCTTGTGGCCATGGTTCGGGTCATCGGACCGGAACATCCCAGCACCCTGGTATGTCAGTCCAGTCTTGCCAGAGACCTGATCAGGCGGGGCCGCTACACGGAAGCAGAAAGAAACGCTCGAGCGGCTTTCGACGCCCTCACTCGGAATCTGGGCTCGCAGCATCCCTATACGCTGGTAGCACTGCAGCAACTCGGCACAGCGATGGCCCATACCAACCGTTACGCCGAGGCCAGCAAACTGTTTCGCGACGTGATCAAAAAGCTAGACAGTTCCAAAGGGCAAGGAGACCGTTTCTCAGTGTGGTATTCGTTCGCCTGCGTGGCTGTCGCTGCCAACCATCCCGATGACGCACTCCAGTATCTGCGTGAAGCCGTCAATCGCGGGTACAAAGATGTTGATGGACTGGCGGCCGACGATAATCTCAAGAGCCTCCGCCCCAACCCTGACTTCCAGAACCTCGTCGCCAAACTCAAACACCCAGCAACAGCAGGTCTAACCCCCTAGCGGGGCTGAAAAGCCGGCTCCCGTGCGTCTCCTCGAAGTGTGTCAGATACCAGTGCGATGGCGCGCCGATACATCGTACGACGGCGAAAAACAAGAAAAGGGCATACGCAAAAAGAAACAAACCGATATCAACTCCCAGAATAAGCGCATCCGCGGGCCTGAGAACCCCCTCTTTATCTGTGCCTTGAGCACGTCGATAACTTGGGAGCACAGCATCCCGTCCGGAGACCCGCCTTCTCATCCCATCTGTTCTGGACAGTTATGTTGCCGTATTATGGTCCGCGATGAGGAAACGGCCCTGTACACCGTTGCGCGGGATTGGCGGTTGGCCAAGGCATGGCTAATGCGCGAACTGAGCGAAAAGAAATCCGATGAAGCCTGAGCGATGGAGCAAAATCGAAAGCATTTTTCACAAGGCTCTCGAGGCGGACGAGAGCCGGCGCAGTTCCGTGATTGAGGAATGGTGCGCCGAGGATGAGGAACTGCGCCAGGAGGTGGAGTTATTGCTGGCGCATCACAGTGACTCTGCCACCTTCATCGAGAAGCCAGCGTTTGCGAGCGAGGTGACCGCCAGCAGCGTTGAGCCCGTCACGGCGGCCGATGCGCCAAGACCTGATCTGAAGGGCGTTGCGGTTGGACATTACCGCATTCTTGAAGAAATCGGGGTCGGCGGCATGGGACAGGTGTTCCGCGCCCTCGACACGCGGCTTCACCGGACGGTGGCGATTAAGGTGCTGCCCTCGACGCATGGCGCCGATCCGGATCGAAAGAGACGCTTCCTTCAGGAGGCGCGGGCGGCCTCGAAGCTGAATCACCCAAATATCGTTACGCTGCACGACATGGCGAGCGATGGCGGAGTGGATTACCTGGTGATGGAGTATGTGGCGGGTAAGACGCTCAAGGAGTTAATCCGTCCCGAGGGCTTGCCGATTTCGGAGGCCGGCGATTATGCGATCCAACTCGCCGGCGCGCTGGCGGTTGCACATGCTGCGGGATTGATTCACAGGGACATCAAGCCCGCGAATATTATGGTCACGAACGAAGGCCAAGTAAAGGTTCTCGATTTCGGGCTGGCCAAACAGCTGATTCCGGGGGGAGCCGATTCGCTCGATGCGGGACAGTCGATACCGGGAATGTTGGTGGGGACGGTTTCCTATATGTCTCCCGAGCAGACGCGCGGTGAGCCGCTGGATGCGCGGTCAGATATTTTTGCCTTCGGCTCGGTCCTTTATGAGGCTGTCACGGGCCAGCTGCCTTTCAGGGCCGCCAGCCTGCTATCGACGATGCACGAAATCGCGCTGCATGATCCACCGGCACCGTCGCGGGTCCAGCCGCGCGTTCCCGTGTGGTTGGAACAAATCATCCTGCGGTGCCTGCGGAAACGGGTCGCGGAGCGCTACCAGTCGATGGCGGAGGTGCTTGAGGCTCTTCGCAGTGACGGCGTCCGAGCCGCCCCCGAGACGGCGAGTGCGAGCCTGAGTCCGGCTTCTTCGATCGCGGTGTTGCCCTTTACAAGCGCGAGTGGGGATGGCGAACAATTCGGCGACGGACTGGCCGAGGAACTGATCCACGCGCTGAGTCTGTATGACGACCTACAGGTGATCGCACGAACGTCGGCCGCTGCCCTACGCGGGCACGGGTTGGATATTCGCGAAATTGGGCGGCGGTTGAACGTAGGAGTGATCCTCGACGGAAGTGTGCGGCGTGCCGGTAACCGGCTCCGGATCACAGTTCAGCTGATCGACGTCAACGACGGTCACCACCTGTGGTCCGAGCGGTACGACCGTGAGATGACGGACGTGTTCGAAGTGCAGGATGAGATCGCGGCTGCGATCGTAGACAAGCTGCGCCCACAGTTACTGGGCGCCCGCTCCCCCTCGGCGGCGCGCCATTCGGAAGACCCGGAAGCGTACGCCCTGTATTTGAAGGGCCGCCATCATTGGGGAAGACGCCCGGCGGGCACGATGGAGGCAATTGCCTACTTCGAACAGGCGGTCAAGCGCGATCCGACGTATGCCCTTGCGTACACGGGCCTGGCGGATGCTTACAACACGCTGGCGAGCTGGGAGGGCGGTGTGCTTCCGCCAGGGGATGGTTTTCCAAAGGGGATGTCGTATGCAGAACAGGCGCTTCGCCTGAAGCCGGAGCTGGCCGAGGGGCATGCGGCGCTGGCTTATGCACTGCTCCACTATCGCTGGGAGATTCCGGAAGCCGAGCGGTTGTTTTCAGAGGCAATCCGGCTCAATCCGCGTTACGGGCCGGCCCACCATTGGTATTCGCATCTGCTGGTGGCAACAGGACGCATGGAGGAGTCGCTGGCCGAGAGCAAAACCTACCTGAACCTCGATCCCGCGGATCCAATGTCACAGCTGCACCTCATGTGGCACCACGTGATGGCGCACAACTTCGATCAAGCTCTCAGCGAATCAGGGCGTGCGTTGGCCAACGACCCAGGCTTCTCGTGGAATCGCATTTTCCAGGGTTGGGCTCATCTAGGCAGAGGCGCGACCGGCGAAGCGGAAGCAGTCATCCGAAAAGGGGCAGAACTCTCGGGCGTGAGTGTGCATCTCAGCTTTCTTGGGCATGCGCAGGCGGTCAACGGCAATCGGGCGGATGCGCTTCGGACGCTGGAGACGCTCACTGCGCGATCCGCGGAACGGTACATTTCGCCCTATGAGTTGGGATTGATTTACGAAGCGCTTGGCGACCACGATCAAGCCTTTGCGTCACTGGAGCGGGCGTTTGCGGAACGCTCGCCGTGGTTGGTTTATTTGGCGCGGGAGCCGCGACTGAGGCATTTGCACGGCGACCCGCGCTTTGATGCTTTGCTGGCGCGGATGACGCGCGACTTCGGCGGAGCGCCAGCGGGTGCGACTCGGTAGGCGGCGAGCTTGGATGTCACGGGAGGGCTTCTAAGAGCGGTCGCGAAACTCCTGGCGAGTGGCCCGCCCTTCCGGTGATTTTTCTTACCCTCTTATCAACTTGGGGGGGCCCGCCCTGGGCGCGTTCTTTGGGGCTAGGGGGAGTTCCGCAAACGTCCAAGGCCTTCCTTCCACAGATCCGTGGCCTGGCGCTGCCTCATGTTTCGAGTTGCCATGATGGGCGACACCAGCGTGGTGCAATCTATTCCCTGCGGTGGAATAGGCAGTAGCTTCTCCGGTCAGCAGCAGAGTCAACAGTATTACTAACAAGTTACCGACGAATCCCAATGCGCGTGGCGAAATATCGCCATTACATTCATCGTGCCGCCGCAGGGAGTCTTAAGTGCTATGGCCGGGTTTTGCCAGTCACTGCCACCAGAACGTCGCCGGCGATATAATCCCGGCGTGACAGTTGCCGATGAGGCTGCCCCTCGTTGCCTCTTTCCTGTCCATCGAGATCATGGTGAAGGAAAAATGACAGTTCAAACCGGAGGCAAACAGGTTCTGATTCACGGTCTGGCGCTCATATTGGCCGGGCTGATCTGGGGTTTCGCTCCACCCCTGACGCCGTATCCACGGCTGGCTCTGGGGGCGCACCTCCAGTTTGAAACGAACGGCCTGTTGTTCGTGGTGCTTGGCATTCTCCTGTTAAAGCTGCCCCACCACGTCGGTGAGAAAGCGGTCGCGGTGATGGTGGTCTCGGCATGGCTGACGTGGCTCATGGCGCTCTCCGAGGTAGCCAATGCATGGTGGGGCGCAAGCCAAATGCTGCCCATCGCGGCCAAGCAGGCTGGCGCGGCGCCCTGGCAGGAACTCGTCGTGAAACTGTGTCACATTCCAGCCGCGCTGGGCTTAATCCTCTCGTGGGGACTTCTGATCATCGGTTTCGCAAACCATCGCGAGCCTGCGGAATAGTTGGCTAGAAACCCGCTGCAATCTAGTGATGCGGTCAAAACATGCAATGGCCTGATTACATCAGTTAGTCGCTAGGCTTGCATAATCATTGATCAAGCAACCGTTGCCGGCATATGCTTTGCTGAAAGGCGGGATATGCGATCTCATAGAATGCCATGGCTTGCAGCTGCCCTAGTTGCGGGCCTCTTTCAGCCGGCTTTCGCGTGCGACGAAGATAAGAGGGGGATCGAAAAGCCCACTACCGGAAAAGCACAAGCAGAAGATCAGACGGTGTTACTTTCCGTAGTAATCACGAATCGTGGGTTCGTCCGCGATGCCAAGGTTATCAGCGGCCCCGCAACGCTTCGGCAGTCGGCTCTTAAACTCGTGAACCGGAAGAAATACAGAGGGAAGGCTATAGAGCAGTGGGATACCGCCCCAGCTGGCTCTTCGGCAAGGCAATTGATGTTCGCTGTCACATTTGCCGAGCAGAAGGGATTACCGCCGAAAATAGAGCAAGCGATGCCTGCAGGAGTGCCGGGTTGCATCTATGTAAGCCGCGTCAGGGTCTCATCAAGCGTTATGGCGTGCTACTTGCTGGATCGCACCGAACCTGTTTATCCAGCGGAGACGCAGAACATCAAAGATCCATTAACGTTGCGTCTTGTAATCGACAAAGAGGGCAACGTTCGCAAAGCGGAGAAGATCAGCGGACCGGAACCTTTGGTGTCAGCCGCTGTCGAAGCGGTTACCAAGTGGAAGTACAGACCTTACTTCCTTAATGGCGAACCTATTGAAGTGGACACAACCATCGACTTGCCAGCTAAAGCATTAAGTTGTGAAGGGGTGCTTCCCGAGCCCCTTTTCGGCACCGGCGCGCTGCCATCTTGGTTATTCAACACTCGACCAGTTATGCCCGTTCTAGAGGCACAAGGCACCTCAAAATAGTTTGGTTGGTGAAACATCCCCATAACACTCATTGACCCGGACGCGACCACTGAGAGCGCTCATTCAGCCAACCGGGGCTAGAAGTCGGCTCGTAGGAAGATTCGCTAGATCGGTGACTGGGGAAAGCCCTTGCATTGAATGGCCGGCATCCGCCGGACGGACGAGAACAACACGCGGTTGGAGGTCGTAACAGTCTGGCTGGACGCTTAGACGTGGGTGCAACTCGGGTGCAATAAGGCTTCCCAAGGATTACCGTTGGCGCTACTAGTGGCGATCGACGCCGGGAATTGTCAAACAGTTACCTCTGAACCATAGGTTGTCACGGCAGAGGCCGCGGGTTCGAGTCCCGTCGTCCCCGCCAATTCTTTCAAGCATTTGCAAGGAATTGGCAATTTGCGTCATGGTCCAGTTGGGCCAGTGCTTCCCCTTTCTTGAGCACCATCCGAACAAGCTTGTTTTGTGCCAGACGCTTGTTCGACATTCCCGCCTGAGCATGGAGATCCAGGCGTTAGCCAATCAGGAACTTTTATTTCGCCGTCACCGCTTTCAGAAAGCGGTAGTAAAACTCGACTCCTTTGTAGTAGGAGTTGACGCCAAGCCTCTCATCGCGTCCGTGGGCGCGAATATCGTCGCGATCAATTGCGATGCCCGAGATCTGATAGGTTGGCAGTCCCACCGCCATCGTGTACACACCATCGGACGCGCCGGTTGCCATATCCGGAATGACGGGAGTGCCCGGCCACATTTCTTCCGTGATTTTCTCCAGAGGGACAAACACATCGCGCCGCAAGGGCGGAGCCGGGAAGCTCTCGCGACCGGAAGCGGTGTCGGAGATATTGCCGAAGTTGTCGACATAACGCACGGTAATTGCAAGATCCGCGAAAACCTTAATCAATTCCTGCCTGACCTCTTCTGCCGAGTGCCCGGGCAGAATGCGGCAGTTCACATTCGCTTCGGCGCGCTGCGGGAGGGCGTTGTTGGCGTGCCCACCATTGAGGCGGGTCGCAACGCAGGTGGTATGCGTGGTGGAGTTGTCGATCGGATCGCGCGAAAGGCTGGCTACTGCCGCGTTGTCTGGAGGTGTTTTCAACATCGCTCGGATGTCGGCGGCACGTTCCGGCGTTTCGGCCTTGGCGATCCGCTCGTAATAAACTCGCGTGACATCGTTTAGTTCAAAGGGGAACTGGTAGTGTTCCAGCCGCGTGAGCGCGTTCGCAAGCGAGTAGATCGCATTATCCCGCCTGGGCAATGAGCTATGGCCCCCGGGATTGGTCACCGAAAGCTGAAAATCTGCATAGAGCTTTTCCGTGGCATCCACCGTCATCATCACGGGTTTGCCATGATCACTGAGGATGCCGCCGCCGTCGTGATTGAAAACCATTTCGGCAGCGATGAGTTCGCGATGGTTTTTTACGAGCCAATCGACTCCGTTCGACTTGCCGCCCTCCTCGTCGGCGGTCAGAGCAAGAATGATGTCGCGGTCGGGGATGTAACCCTCCTTTTTAAAGCGGATCAGAGTGGTGGCCATAATGGCATCGCCGCTCTTCATGTCCTGCGTGCCGCGACCGTAATAGAAGCCGTCTTTCTCAACGAAGCTGAAAGGATCAGTGGTCCAGTCTTCGCGATGCGCCTCGACTACGTCGAGATGGCCGATGAGCAGCAGAGGTTTATTTTTCCCTGTTCCGCGCAGCCGAACGACCAGATTCTTCTTGCGGTCGTTGGGGCCAAGAATCTGCATGTCGGACTCGGCGAAACCGGCTTCGCGGAAGCGTTTTGCCATGGCTTCGGAGGCGGTAGTCACGTTTCCCACTGAGTCCGTGGTATTGATTTCGATCAGTTGTTTGAAAATATCGTGAGAGAGTTGCCGGGTGGCGTCATCGATTTGCGCCTGCGAAGCCGGTGTGAAAAATATAAGAAGAAGTAGAGATGAGAAGAGGGCCGCACATTTACCAGAGTTCAAACGTTGGTCTCCAGGGTTCCGAAGTTCGCTGATTTCATTTGCAAAGATTGTACACACCTTATCTTAGCCAGCGCTCTCTGCTTGAGCACTTTGTGCAGGCTATAATTGCCGGCACCGATGCCCCTGACCTCTGGCACAAAGCTTGGTCCCTACGAAATCCAGTCTGCGCTCGGCGCTGGCGGGATGGGGGAGGTGTATCGTGCGAAGGACGTCCGCCTGGATCGCACGGTTGCGGTTAAGGTTCTGGCTTCCCACCTTTCTTCTTCGCCGGAACTGAAGCAGCGCATGGAACGCGAGGCGCGCGCCATCTCTTCTCTGAGCCATCCCAATATCTGCCATCTTTACGACATCGGCTCACAGGACGGCACTGACTATCTGGTAATGGAGTTTCTCGAAGGGGAAACTCTGGCTGAGCGCCTTGGTAAAGGAGCTTTGCCGCTGAGCGAAATTCTGAAGATTGCGATTGCCCTAACCGAGGGACTTGCGGCCGCGCACCGCCAAGGGATCGTGCACCGCGATCTGAAACCGGGCAACATTATGCTGACCAAGAGCGGCGCGAAGCTGATGGATTTCGGGCTGGCGAAGTCCGCGGCCACGGGCTTGGGCTCCGCATCATCCAGCGCGCCTCTTTTGTCGGCAGCCCAGACAATGACGATGAACCAGGCCAGTCCCGTCTCCCCGCTCACCACCGCGGGTACGATGATCGGCACCATCCAATACATGTCGCCGGAACAGATTGAAGGTAAGGAGGCAGACGCGAGATCGGACCTGTTTGCGCTGGGCGCCGTTCTCTATGAAATGGCAACCGGCGCAAGGCCGTTCGAGGGCAAGAGCCAGATTAGCGTCGCCAGCTCCATTCTCGAGAAAGACCCGGAGCCAATTTCTTCAGTCCAACCCCTCATGCCGCCGGCGTTCGAATACATCGTTACCTCTTGCCTGGCGAAGAATCCCGAGGAACGCATTCAGACCGCGCATGACGTCGCACTGCAATTAAAGTGGGTCGCTCGGAGCGGGACAACAGCCATCAGGTCCACCGAGAAAAAGTCGAATTACCGAGAGTTGCGGGTCTGGCGAATCGTAGCCGTGCTCGCTCTGATGTTCCTCGCCCTGGCTCTCTTCTGGCATGGACCGAGTGGCACCGAGCACACGTCGTATTTTTCTGCGCCACTTCCGTTTGCGGCTCGAGATGTAGCGGTATCTCCCAATGGCCATACAGTGGCGATAGTCGGCCATCGAGAGGAGCAACGAAACGACCTGATCTGGATTTACGAACCTGGCTCGCAGGAATCGACCGGCCTGGCCAACACTGAAGGCGCCACGTTTCCGTTCTGGTCCGCCGATGGGCAGTCGCTTGCGTTCTTTGCCGATGGAAAATTGAAGAAACTGAATCTGGCTGGCGGGCTGGTGCAGACCTTGTGCGATGCTCCCACGGGCCGCGGTGGCACGTGGAACAAGGATGGCGTCATAGTTTTTACGCCAAGCGGACACCTGGGCGTCGGCCTCTATAAGATTTTGGCCTCCGGAGGAACCCCGACTGAAATCACTGTGCCCGACAAAAGCCGGGTCGAAGATAGCCACCGCTGGCCGCAATTCCTGCCGGATGGAATCCACTATTTGTATTCCGCAATCCATCTTTCCGGCGGACAACTGAGTGAGGTTTACGTAGGTTCACTGAATTCGACCGAGAAGCGGCTTGTGACCAAAGCGAGTTCGAACGTGGCGTATGTCGCACCGTATCTGCTCTACTACCACGATCGGACTCTTTTCGGTCAGCACTTCGACACAAAAACGTTTGAGCTGACGGGAGAACCCATCCCGATTCTCACCGACATTCAATACGCCCCGCGAATCTCCCGGGCTGTCTTCGCGGCATCGAACACACATCTCCTGGTGGCTCAGAAAGCCGGCGACACCGGAGCTTCTCAATTTCTGTGGTTTAACCGGCAAGGTCAGGAAATTGGAACCGCGCTGAAACCCGGCATCTACGGCAACATGATGCTGTCTCCGAACGGCAAAATCGTGGCGTCGGATGTTACCGATCCTGTCAGCCAAAATACCGACATCTGGACATTCGATCTCGAAACTCAGAGCGCGAAGCGGCTCACCTTTGATCCTGCGATCGACTCCGTGCCCATCTGGAGTCCTGACGGCACTCAAATGGTCTTTTCGTCCAATCGTGGAGTTACGTTCGACTTGTACTTGAAGGACGCGAATGGAGCACAAGAGGAGAAACATATTCCGCAAGACGGCCCCGATCGGTTTCCCTCGGATTGGTCGCGCGATGGGAAATATGTGATCTTCGAGCGCGGCGCCGACCTGTGGTTCCTGACGATTCCGGAACTGCGAGCCACTCAGTTTCTTAAAGCGAGTTCCACTCTGAAGAACGGCCAGTTTTCACCGGATGGCAAGTGGGTGGCGTACTCCTCCAATGAAAGTGGACGATGGGAGGTTTACGTAACCTCTTTTCCCGAAGCCCATGGAAAATGGCAGGTTTCCAACGCGGGAGGGGATCAGCCCAGATGGCGAAGCGACGGTAAAGAGTTGTTCTACCTTGGTCCCGACAGCAAAATGACGGCGGTTCCGGTGAAGACGGGAGCCAATTTTGACGCAGGCACTCCAACTGCGCTTTTTCAGGCCAATCCGCGTGAGCTGGTCGCAACTTCCGAACAGTTCTCCTACGATGTCAGCAAGGACGGTCAAAAGTTCCTCATCAACACGCAGTTGAAGACTGGCATGGCGCCCATGTCTGTGGTGCTGAACTGGAGCGCAAAGTTGAATTAAGAAAGACTTGGGCGAGTCTACAGGGCGAACCGGAAGTGATCCAAGCCCCCCGCAGTTTCTTCTATGAACCAAGTCGGCCCGTTGATCGCTTCTCCATCATCGTCAGATCCATCTTCACCTGGTGTGTCAGAGGCCGCCAAACGGCTCCTGCCGTGGCTGGTTGCTGTCGCTTTTTTCATGGAGTCGCTGGATACAACGATTCTTAATACGGCTGTTCCCGCGATCTCGTCCGCCCTCGGCGTCGCTCCTCTCAGCATGAAGGCGGTGCTGGCGAGCTATACGCTCAGCCTCGCAGTCTTCATCCCCATCAGTGGCTGGATGGCGGATCGCTTCGGAACCCGTCGCGTGTTTGCATCTGCGATCGGTCTATTCACGCTCGGATCTTTTCTGTGCGGAATATCGAGCAGCATTCATTGGCTGGTCGCTTTTCGCATCCTGCAAGGTTGCGGTGGCGCGATGATGGTGCCGGTAGGCCGGCTCACCCTGGTGCGAACCTTTGCCAAGTCAGATCTTCTGCGCACCATGAGCTTCGTTTCCATCCCTGCGCTGGTCGCGCCCATGCTCGGACCCATCGCCGGAGGTCTCATCGTCGGCTATCTTCACTGGCGCGTCATCTTCTTCGTTAATATTCCAATTGGACTCGCGGGCTTGATCCTCGTTTATCTGCATTTGCCTGACTACCGCGAGGCCGAAACTCCTCCGCTCGATGTTGTCGGGCTCATCCTCTTCGGTTCTGGGGTCGCATTACTCTCTTATGTGCTTGAGATATTCGGCGAGCACACTCTGAGCGCGCGGGAAATGTCCGGGCTCCTGGCGCTATCCGTCGCCTTGCTTGCGGGATACGGAATTCACGCGCGAACTCTTACATACCCCTTGCTGCAGCTCAAGTTATTCAGCATTCGTACGTTCCGCGCCGCCGTAAGCGGCAGCTTCTTCACTCGCCTTGGAATCGGCGGCGTGCCGTTTCTTTTGCCGCTCCTCTATCAGGTAGGCCTGGGTTTCACGCCGATCCAATCGGGTTTGCTCATCATGCCGCAGGCAATCGCCTCGATGGGTATGAAAGCGATCATGGCCCGCCTTCTGAGCCGCGTCGGCTATCGTGGCGTCCTCATCTCCAACACGATCATTCTCGGTGTTCTTCTGATGGTGTTTGCGACCATCGGGGTGCGAACTCCGGTTTGGCTCATCGTATTGCAGGCCTTCCTTTATGGAGCATTCACATCGCTGCAATACACCAGCATGAATACGCTTGTGTTCGCTGATATCGAGGAAAAAGATGCTAGCAGCGCAAGCTCCATCGCCAGCACCGGGCAGCAGATGGCAATCAGCTTCGGCGTCGCAGCGGCGGGATTAACTACAGCGCTTTTCGTTCCCAGCACGCACTCCAATCCGGCGGAAATGATTCATGGAATCCATAAAGCTCTCATCGCTCTCGGGATACTCACGATCGTCTCGACGATCGTCTTCCGCAGTTTGAGGAGCGGCGATGGTGACGATGTCAGCCTGCACAAGGTAGTTCATCCGGAGGCATGAGTCGACTTCTGCCTCGGTAAATCATTGCAAAATCATTGCACCGCGCGCCCGGTCTAAAGAATCTCTAGTTGTGGCAAGGAGAAATAATGCAAAAACGCAAACTTGGAAAAAGCAATCTTGAGGTTTCAGCCCTGGGGCTTGGCTGCATGGGAATGAGCTTTTCCTATGGCCCTCCGAAAGATAAAAAAGAAATGACCGATCTTCTCCATGCCGCCGTGGATCGCGGCATCACTTTCTTTGACACCGCCGAAGTCTACGGGCCATTCACCAACGAAGAACTGGTGGGCGAAGCGCTGGCTGCGTTTCGTGGCAAGGTAGTTATCGCGACCAAGTTTGGCTTCGACCTGAGTGGCAGCAACCATAAGCCGGGCGCAGCAGGAGTAAACAGCCAGCCGGAGCATATTAAGCAAGCAGTTGAAGGCTCGCTCAAACGGCTGAAAGTCGAGACTATCGACCTGCTCTATCAGCACCGGGTTGACCCGAATGTGCCGATCGAAGACGTTGCCGGCGCCGTGAAGCAACTAATTCAAGCCGGCAAGGTCAAGCACTTCGGCATGTCCGAAGCAGGCGCCAAGACGATTCGCCGCGCTCACGCGGTTCAGCCGCTCACAGCGCTGCAGAGCGAATATTCGCTGTGGTGGAGAAAACCTGAAGCAGAGATAATCCCCACACTTGAGGAACTTGGCATCGGTTTCGTGCCGTATAGCCCGCTGGGAAAGGGCTTCCTGACCGGAGCGATCAAAGAAAGCACGACATTCGAGAACACCGACTTCCGCAGCACGCTCCCTCGCTTCACGCCCGAGGCTCTCAAGACGAACCAGGCGCTGATTGATCTGCTCGGCAATGTTGCCAAGCAGAAAAATGCGACTCCTGCACAGATCGCACTCGCCTGGCTGCTCGCTCAAAAACCGTGGATTGCTCCGATACCAGGCACGACGAAGCTGAATCGCCTCGAAGAAAACATCGGCGCGTTGGCAGTTGAATTGACAAGTGACGATCTCCACCGCATCGACACTGCGGCCTCGAACATCAAAGTGGAAGGAGCCCGTTACCCGGAGCGCCTGGAAAAAATGACCGGTCTTTGATGGCCGGTCTTTGAAAGGAAAGTCAACGTTCATGTACAAAGCGAAAGCCTACTCTGCTTCCAGCGCAACATCACCAATGGCTTCTAGCACGATCCCGCGGCGCGAACCCACCGAGAACGACGTCCAGATCGAAATTCTCTATTGCGGCATCTGCCACTCCGACCTCCACTCGGTGCGGAATGAGTGGAGCGAATTTATGCCCACCGTGTATCCCATTGTCCCGGGACATGAAATTGTCGGCCGCGTTGCCCGCGTCGGTTCCGAAGTCACCAAGTTCAAGCCCGGCGATCTCGCGGCCGTCGGCTGCATGGTCGACTCGGACGGCACCTGCCCCGAGTGCAAAGCTGGCCTGGAGCAGTTCTGCCCGAACTTCACACTCACGTTCAATTCGCCCGACAAGCACCTCGGAGGCATTACTTATGGCGGCTACTCCGATAGCATTGTCGTCGACCAGAGATTCGTGCTGCGCGTGACCCCGAACCTGAATCTCGCCGGGGTTGCGCCTCTTCTTTGCGCCGGAATCACCACCTACTCACCCATGCGCCGCTGGAAGGTCGGCAAGAACCAGAAAGTGGGCGTAGTGGGTCTCGGAGGATTGGGCCACATGGCCGTGAAGTTCGCTCGTGCGCTGGGAGCCCAGGTAACCGTTTTCACCACGTCACCTAATAAAAAGGAAGACGCGTTCCGCGTCGGCGCCCACGAAGTCGTCGTCTCCCGCGATGCCGTAGAAATGCAGAAGCATGCCGGAACCTTCAATTTTATTATCGACGCCGTCTCTGCCGATCACGACATCAACGCTTATCTCAACCTGCTCGCCCGCGACGGCAACCTGACTCTGGTCGGCGCACCAGCGAAGCCTCTGGCCGTGGCTGCTTTCGGCCTGATCATGGGCCGCCGCAGCCTCTCCGGCTCAATGATCGGCGGTATCGCCGAAACCCAGGAGATGCTCGACTTCTGCGGGCAGCATAATATTACGGCCGATGTCGAAGTCATCCCCATGCAAAAGGTCAACGAAGCCTACGAAAGACTGCTCAAGTCGGATGTGAAGTACCGCTTCTCGATCGATATGGCTTCGCTCAAATCCGAGTGACAGATTTCCCTGGGCGAGACGAGAGCAGCATGCGAATCGGCATTTTGGGTTCAGGATTGATGGGCGCTAAGCTCGGAACGATCTTCGCGCGAGCGGGACATGAAGTTGTATTCAGCTATGCGCGGAGCAGCGACAACCTCAAGAAGCTGGCCCGCGACGCCGGAGCCAAGGCGCGCGCAGGCATGCCGCGTGAAGCCGCCCAGGATGCAGATGCACTGCTCATCGCCGTACATTGGTCCCGGTTCGACGAAGTCATCGAGCAGGCAGGCGATTTATCGGGCAAGGTGATCATGACCTGCTCTCTGCCGATGGATGCTGGTAACACGAAGCTCGTCGTGGCCAATACTTCGTCGGGCGCGGAGGAGCTTGCCAGAAAAATTCCGGCAGGCCACATTGTTTCCGCATTCAATACCGTTCCTAGTGAAGTGTTGTATCGTGTGTTCGAAGCGAAAGGGAAGAAGATCCGGCCAAGTCTTGTATACTGCGGCGACAACGAGCCTGCTAACAGTGTCGCGGCTGGTCTTATCCACGACGCGGGTTTCAATCCGTTGCATGCCGGGCCATTGAGGATCGCGCGCTACACCGAGCCATTCGCGCTGCTGGTTTCCCAGCTTGCCTACGAAGTAGAAGGAGGCCCGGAATTGTCGTACCGCTTCGAGCGGTTTCTAGAATGAGTGTGATCATGCCAGAACTGGCCAAATGGGACGGCTTCTACGTGATCGTGGGATCGGCTGCCGGAGCCTTGATCGGACTGCAGTTCGTTGTCCTGACCTTGCTTGCCGAGAGGCCGCCGGTAGGTGTGGCGGAGGCCGGCGCGGCGTTCGGGAGCCCGACCGTAGTTCATTTCAGCTCTGTGTTATTCCTGTCCGCACTTCTGCACGCTCCCTGGCAAACGATCACCATCCCTGCCACTCTTTGGGGATTCCTTGGTTTCGGAGGAATCGTCTACTCCGTGATCGTAGCCCGGAGGATGCGCAGGCAAATCGCATACCAGCCACAATTCGAAGACTGGCTGTTTCATGTGGTGCTGCCTTGGACTGCGTATGCGCTGCTCGGGCTGTCATCATTCGCGGCGATCTCCGTTCCCGCCTACGAGCGGCCGTCCCTGTTTGCCATCGGAGGCGCTGCGCTCCTGTTGCTTTTCATCGCCATCCACAACGCCTGGGACAATGTTGCCTATCATGTACTCGTAAACTTGCCAGCCTCTAAAACTGAAAGACAAGACGAGATCAAACAGTAAAGGGAGCGAAGGAGTCGAGAAATGGACCGTAAGAGAGTTGGCACGCAAACCTCCGCTCTAGGCGACGCTCTGAAAGACCGCCTGTCCCGCTATCGCGAGATTAATCTTGGTGTGACCGGCAGAAAGTCCGGACGAACGATCTCACAGCCGGTCTGGTTCGTATTGGACGAAGATAAGCTTTATCTCCTGCCCGTGCGGGGCTCGGACACCCAGTGGTACAAGAACATGCTCAAAGACCCTACCATTCGCGTCGACGTGCGCGGCGCAGAAGCCAAATTTCAGGCCATTCCGATTACGAATCAAAAACTGGTTTTATCTGTGGTCGATAAATTCCGCGCCAAGTATGGCGCCGGCGATGTAAAGAAATACTATTCAAAGTTCGACGTTGCCGTGGTCGCTGCAATGCAACAGTGACCCGCACCGCCCGATTCAGGGAATGGGCCTCATTGCGTGATCGTGATCGTCACCAGCGCAGAGTGGCCAGTCGCACCAGTGACCGAGGCAGCGGCGGAGATGGAATATTGTCCCGGCGGCGTTGCTGCTTCCGTTTTTTCTCCTCCTGACGACCTGACCCCGCCGCACGATGTCATTCCGATGGCCGTGAACGATCCCAGCAGCAGAACGAGCCAGAGGCAGATATACCCGTGACGGCTTCTTCCGTTCCTGATTGAACCAGAAATGATCAAACCGCTTCTGATCGAACGGTTTCGGGCGGAACCGGGAATCACCAGGAAGACCAGCCCCGCCGGCAGAGCCAGAAACGCCAGCGTACCGGCCGCATTCCAGGGGAACGACGCAGGATTAATCCCGGCAAGGACCCCGTTTGTTCCCGTCGTAGTTACAGTGAGCGTAACCGTCTGGACGGCATCATTTCCGCTCATCACAACCTGTACCGGCGCAAAGACGCACGCAGCTTTCGCTGGCAGGCCGGTGCAGGTAAAGTCGGCCGTGCCGGTCATGCCTCCCACGGGCGTGAGAGTCAGGGCCGTGCTTCCCGACTGCCCTTGCACAATGGTGAGTGTGGCGGGATTGGCGGTAATCGAATAATCCGGAGGCTGCACGATGATGGGAGCGGCATTGGTCAGAGCGAAAGTGACCGAGGTCAACCCTTGCACCGCAGCAGATACGGAGTATCCTCCGGCCATGCCGTTCGCGGTGAATACCGGCGCAGTGGCAACGCCATTACTTCCGCTCACCACTGACGTGCTGAGCGCCCCGCCCGCGAACGTTCCACTGGCGCCGCTGGACGGAGCACTGAAACTCACGGTCGTACCCGGAACGCTATTGCCGAACCCGTCGCTGACCTTCGCCGACAGGGCGATAGCGAACGCCGATTCTGCCAGCGCCGTTTGCCCAGACCCAGTGCTGACCACAACCGTCGCCGCCGCTGCCGGAGACACAACAATGGTTTGCGTGGCTTGCAACACAGAATTCATCGTATCGGCTGCCGTGATCGTCTGCGAGCCGCTGCTCTTAAGCGTCACGCTGAAGACATGCGTCCCATTATCCGAAGGCATGAACGTGTAGTTCGCGGGCAACACGGCATGCGGGTCGCTGCTGGCGAACTGCACCGTGCCCGCGTAGGTTCCATCCGGATTTCCTGCCGCCGTCAGCGTATGCAGGGTAAGACTAAGCGCGTTGCCGGCGATGGGCGATCCAGTCACCAAAGAAGCGAGCGAACCCGCCGGCCCGGAATTGTATTGGCTGGAACCGAGGTCGACGCTGTTATTGACGATGCGGAGATAGCCCGTGCCTCGCTGATCATTCGCCAGGGACTCGGGCAATCCAGAATTGGTGGCCAGAGCCACGCTGCCGTTGCCAATCGCTGGGCTGCCGGCGAGTGGAAGCAGGGTGTCCGTAAAACCGCCATTGTTGGTCAGCGGTCCGAGAAGCAGGGTCGCTGCCGCAATGTCGAACAGATTGAAGCTGGCCTGGAGACGGCAGTTCACGCAATCCCCGTTCGGCGCAGTGTTGCCGGCCACGATGCTGTTCAGCATCGTTACCGCCCCTTGCGCCTCACTCTGGTTGGTGACGGTGCCGCCGCTGCCACCGCTGGCGATGTTCCCCGACACGGTGCTTTGTGCCATGACCAGCGTGCCCGCCGTTTCGTTTTCGATGCCCGCACCGTCGACAGCGGCGTTGCCGTAGACCGTGCTTTGCGGCATCGAGAGCACGCCACTGTTGGCGATGCCTCCGCCCACTCCTGCAGCTGTATTGCTCGCGATCGTGCTGTCATAAAAAATAGATGTTCCCGCCGTGGCTGCGCCGCCCCCATTCGCGCCCGCAGTGTTTCCCGAAAGCGCGGACGAGTTCACAGTCAGGCTGCCCGAGCTATAGATTCCGCCACCGTCCTCGGCGGCCACGCTGTCGCTGACGGTCACGTTGGTCAGGGTGAGTGAGCCCGCGTTGCTGATCCCGCCGCCATTGCCGGAAGAATTACCCAGCGTCGCAGTCAGGCCGTTGATCGAGGCGATCGCACCGGCGTCCACTTGAAATACGGTCGACACGTTGTCTCCGGAAAGAACGAGCTGGTTCTGACCCGCTCCGCTCAGGCCGATACCGATCTGACCCGGTCCGGTGAGGTTGACGGTGGAGTTCAGTTCCAGCGGGCCGTTCATCAGAACGGAAGTCCACGGGGCGCTGCTGGGAAATTGCGAAGTATCGACAGTAATGTCGCCTGCGCCCAGTGTGTTCGCCACATGGATGGCGCTGCGCAGCGAACAACTCTCCCTGCCATCACATACCGAAGCCGCGCCCGCATCGTCGGCCAACAAGTTGGCCACGAGCTGAGGCCGCGGGCCGACCACGATGCCGGCCTCGCTGCCGCTCAAAGTTCCATCACCTGCAGAAATGGTTTGCGTTCCCAGGGTGACCAGGGTTGCGGTGAAGGTGTGCGTTCCCATATCCGCGCCCACGAAGGTATAAGTCGCCGGCGTCAGAATAGCGCCGGGATCGGAGCTGGCCAGAGTTACGGTGCCGGCGTAAGACGGAATCAGGTTGCCGAATGAATCGGTCACGCTGATGGTGAAGGGATGCGGCACAACGGCGTAGGTCGGCGAGGGAAATCCCGCCACCGCCATCTGCTCGGACGAGAGCAGCGGCGTCACCATGGTCGTGCTGATGGCTGAGACCAGTCCCGAACTGGAAGCGGTCTCGGTGTACTGTCCGACCGGATCCAAAGGCACGCTGCTGAAATTAAAGCTGGCAAGTCCTGCCGAAGCGGCCACCGTCTGGCTCTGCGAAAAAGAATTCGGGCCGGTGATGGTCACCGTGATGCTCGCGCTCGAGGCGATAACCAGAACGGAACTGGCGTCATACACGCCCACGCTGATGATTCCAATCGACGAACCAGCCAGCACCGACGCTGGCGGCGCCTGCACATAGTTCAGGTTCGTGGCCACGTCCAAACCGGTGCCGCCAAGCTGCACCAGTTGTGGCGTGTTCGCCGCGTTGTCGGAAAATTCGAGCGCTGCGCTTTCCGCTCCTACCACCGAAGGCGTGAACGTCACATTGATGGTGCACATCGAGCTGACAGTCAGCGTGGCGGTACAGTTCGTTGTGGGCGCAAAGTCGGCGTTGTTGGTTCCGGTGACGCTGATAACGATCCCGGTCAGCGAGGCCGTCCCGGTATTGGTCAGCGTTACCGGCTGCGACGCCGAAGTTATGTGCAGAGTCTGGCTGCCAAAACTGAGCGACGTGGTGGAGAGCGTGGCCAGCGGAGTCGCCGTTCCCGTCCCGGTAAGCAGCGCGGTCTGGGGAGTGGTCGGGGCATCGTCGGTGACAGTGAGGGTCGCGGCCCGGGCTCCGGCGGCCGCGGGTGTGAAGGTCACGGTCACGGTGCAGGTTTCGGCCGTGGCCAAGGCAGCGCTGCAGGTATTAGTTTGCGAAAAATCCCCCGGATTAGCTCCGGTGAAGGAAATGGCGCTGATCGTAACCGCGCTGGAACTGTCGTTGGTGACCGTAAAAACCTGTTGCGCCGAGCCGCCGCCCACGCTCACGGACCCAAAATTCTTGCTGGACGGGGAGAGCACGACCGTCGGTAGAAAAACATCGGCTTGACCGGCATCGAGATTCGCTACCGCTACGTCGAGTCCCCCCGTCGTGGCGAAATTGCCGAGAGCGATGCCATAGGAGAAAGCGCTGCCCAGCACTTTTGGGGCTTGATAGGTGCCTTCACCATTCGCAAACAGTACCTTGACCGCAGCGCTGGTACCGATCGCAGTGATGTCCAGGCTGCCATTGCCGCTGAGGTCCCCGGCCGCCAAGGCAAGATAGCCACCGGAGGCAACCAGCACGGCGGCTTGGAATGTGCCGTTGCCATCTCCGGAGAGAAGGTTGATACCGCTGCTCTCGCTGGCCGTGATCAGGTCGAGTTCTCCGTCGCCATTCACATCGCCGGCTACCACCTGAAAGACGTCCGGCAGGACGATGGGGCTCACCCTGCCGAAGGTTCCGTCCCCCACACCGAGATAGATACCGAGCAGGCCGTTGCCGTAATTTGCGGCCGCCAGATCGAGAATTCCGTCGCCGTTGAAGTCGGCGACGACCAGGCCGAGAACTGCGCCGGTGCCGATGACCGTGGGCGCTCCGAAGGTTCCGTCTCCATTGCCCAGGAACACCTCGATCCCGCTGCCGCAGTAATTGCCCACTAAGACATCGAGATATCCGTCACCATTGACGTCCGCCAGCAGCGGCTCCATCAGGCAATTTCCACCCTCCAGCGCGGCACCCGCCGTGAAGCCGCCGCTCCCGTCTCCCAGAAAAATGTTTAAGCCGCCGGACTCCAAGTCGTTGCCCACCACCAGATCCGGTATGCCATCACCGTTGATATCGCCCACTGCGCTTCCGAACGGTTGGCTCAGCGTGCCCAGAGTCGATTGCGGCTGGAAGGTTCCGTCGCCGTTGCCCAGCAGGATCGATACGCTGCTGCCTTCATAGTTCGAGACCGCCAGGTCCAGTTTGCCGTCGCCGTTGAAGTCGCCCTCCGACAGAGAGATTGGCCCACTGCCTACCGGGGCAGTTAACTCGACGGCGTCATAGGTGGAAATGGGATTGGTCACGGGAAAATAAAACACATTAGAGGTCCGGTTGCACTCGCCAGCGCAGCCAGGATTGAACACGGTAATCCAGCCCGTTCCCCCGCTTGCGATCTGCGCCGAGTTGACCGCGGCCGTCAACTGTCCGGAATTTCCAAACGTAGTTGCCAGCGGCGTTCCGTTCCAATTTACGACTGAGACCGCATTGACGAAATTTGCGCCGTTCACCGTCAGCGTAAATCCCGCTCCGCCCGGGTTCGCCGATACGGGCGAGAGAAAGGTGATGATCGGAACCGGATTAGTCGCGGGACTAGCCGCGATGTTCAGAGCCGCCGAAACCGTCAAGACCGCCAGCAGGCAAGCGCGTCGCCACAACTGCACGGCAAGAGAATTTCGGATGAACATTCGTTCGATCTCCTACACTTGTTTTTCGAAAACCTGTTTTTTCGAACCGAGCTTCTTGGAATGAACTCCTTCTAACCGGCAGGGAAAGCCCTTCAACATTCGTCAGCACCCAATCTCGAGATCGGCCGCAATGGCTTGAGTCCACCCCGGATGGCGCGATCCGTTGGGCCCCGCCGTGTTCAGCCAGGAATAGCCACGGAAACGTTTGCAGGTGAGAGGCCACAACTTCGCGGACATTCGTCAGACGCTTTTCGAGCGCGAAAGGGGCGCAGAAAGATTTCGAGCGGCGCTGCTGTCGGCACCGCTCGCAATTGGGCAAGCTGTTGATTGCAGAATAGATTTACGAAAGTTAATGTTGTCTTGAAGAGGTTTCGATGGTGAGCGTGATGGCGCGCCGTGAGTGCTGCTCACCCGCTGGCGACGATCCGACCAAAGGTGATTGAAGCCGGGATCGGGAAAGTGCAGTTTCGAAACGGAACTGCGCTGCATCGCCCACCCTTTGCTCGCGCAATTTTGTGAGCCCGGATTAACGGTGGTAAACTGCGCCTATGCCCAACCGGAAAGCCAGCCCGCGCTCGACTCAGCGAAAGAAAACTTCCGCCAAGAAAACAACTAAGAAAACAGCCCCGAAAAAGCCTGCCCCGAACAAGCGCGCCGCGAAGAAGCGTGCCGGGAAAAAAGAGAAACCGAAGCGCCAACCCGTACGTACCCAGTCCGTGCGTAAAAAGACGGCTGCGAAAACGGAGGCCGTAACGAAGAAGAAGACGGCTGCAGGGAAATCCAAGGCCATCGGAAAACCCGCAGCTGTCGCCAAACCTGCAGCAGTGGCGAAGCGAAGAGTTTCCACGGAAAGTCAGATCTTCGATACCGATGCCCCTGCCCGACAAGAGCGGATATCGCGCTCGGCGGGGCAAGCTGGCGATCTGCAAGGATTATCCGAACGCGAGGACGCGGATTCCGAGAGCGTCGACGAGTTACTGGAAGAAGGAAATTCGTTTGAGGCCGGCGTGGTGGGTGGCGTGGAAGCTGCCGACGACCACGACGAACAAGAAGTTCACACCCATGAGGTTCCGGAGGACGACGTTCCCGGCGAGTATCTTGACGAAGAATAAATAAATAAGGAGTGGGCGCCGCGGGCGGGCTACTGCGGCGTCAATCCGCGGGCCCTGCCGACCTATGTCCTCGAACCCATGGCCATCGGACCGACGACCATTTCACCTTAGTAATTTGAAGAAAGCAGCGGCCCGCGCGATGATGGGCAGGATGCCGAATTCCGACAGCACTCGCCGCTGGCCGCGCTTGCCCGTCGACATGCCCGTCCGTGTCGTAACCTCCAAAGGCTTTTCGACCACCGTGGTCGAGGGCCGGGGCACGGAGATGAGCGAGGGAGGCATGATGTTGTATGCCGGCATCCTGCTGAATCCAGGGGATTTGCTGGAGATTGAGTTCGATACCCCCTCCCCGTCGCGACTGCCTGCGATTGTTCGTTTCCGCAGCGGTTTCTGCTTCGGCCTGGAATTCATCAGCCCGCTGCCTGCATGATTCTGGCACCTCGTAGGACCTCTCCCGTGGCGTTGCCCGGTGAATTGGGCTAGCATCTTTAAGGCTTAAGCATCGCTGGGCTTATTGTTCTTGGACCGGGATTTTGGGCCAAGCACTTCGGCTTACGCTGAGGGTTCCCTTCATGTATTTTGAACAGTTTTATCTGGGTTGTCTGGCCCACGCTTCGTACCTGCTGGCTTCAGAGGGCGAGGCCGTGGTGGTGGATCCGCAACGGGATGTGGAGTTGTATCTCAAGGCTGCCGAGGAGCATGGGGTCGCGATCCGGCACATCTTTGAGACGCACCTGCACGCCGACTTCGTTTCTGGACACAAAGAATTGGCAGCCCGAACGGGTGCGAAGATTTACATGGGGGCTCAGGCCGGGGCGACCTTCGCTCACGTTCCGGTCAGCGATGGGTTTGAGCTGAAGTTTGGCAGGGCGAAGATTGGCGTACTCGAAACTCCCGGGCACACTTCCGAAAGCATCTGTCTTGTCTTGACCGACGGCGAGAAATCGCAAGCGCCGTGGGCGGTGCTGACCGGCGATACATTATTTATTGGCGATGTTGGCCGCCCCGACCTGTCGCCGAAGCACACTCCCGCGGAACTTGCGGGCCTGCTCTACGACAGCCTGCACCACAAGTTGCTCACGCTGGCTGACGACGTGTTGGTCTATCCGGCACACGGCGCTGGCTCTCTCTGCGGAAAAAACATGCGGGCTGAGCGCTCGTCCACGATTGGGACGGAGCGGCTCACCAACTATGCGCTGCAAATCAGGAGCAGGGAAGAGTTTGTCTCGCAGTTGACTAGCAATCTTCCTGCGCGGCCGGAATACTTCCTCAAGGACGCGGAGATCAATCGCACGGGCGCGGCGGCGTTGTCCGACTTGCAGCCGCTGCGGGCTGTCGCGCCTGCTGACTTGAATGCGATGTTGAGCGCGGGCGAAATCGCTCTTGACGTGCGTTCGGGAGAAGACTTTGCCGCGGGGCATGTGCCGGGCTCGGTGAACATTGCGCTGTCGGGACAGTTTGCTTCGTGGGCGGGCACGGTGCTGGGGCTGTCGGCGCATCCCGTGTTGATTGCGGCAGATGATGGACAGCTGGAAGAGGCCCGGCTCAGGCTGGCGCGCGTCGGGATTGAAGTTCTTGGTGGATATCTTGACGGAGGCATAGCGGCGTGGAAGCATGCTGGTTTTTCCTTAGCAACCATCGCGCAGATCAGCGTGGGCGAGCTTAGCTCGCGGCTGCGGGCGGGCGACGGGCAAGCGGCTAGACCGCAAGTGCTTGATGTGCGCCGCGAATCGGAGTGGGATGCCGGACACATTGAGGGTGCGACCTGGTGGCCGCTGGACAACTTCAGGGTATCGCCGCCAGAGCTTGATCGCGACGCGCCCATCGCGGTGCACTGCAAGGGTGGCTATCGCAGCCTGATTGCCAGCAGCCTGCTGCAGCGGGCGGGGTTCCGGGACGTGGTCAATGTGGTGGGAGGACTTGATGCCTGGCAGGAGGCAAAACTGCCGCTGGCGAGTGCAAGTCCTGTGGGCAGCATGACTTAGCGGAACTGCATAGCCTGTGGAAAATATGTTCCTGAAGGAACCTATTGGTGTACGGGATTATACATACAATCGCGTCAATAACGACTTAAGTGGAGCGGCGAGAATGAGTTAGGGGCCGTCGGACGGCCACCGGCGTCTAGGTTTTACGCATGCCGAGGACGAGGGCGAGGACGCCGCCGGCGAGAAGAACAATGCCCACCGCGGGAGGCAGCTTTTCGCTGCTTTGGGTCTCGACGCCGATTTTGGCGTCTCCAATTTTCACACCGTGGCTTTCGCTGTGGGGAACTGGGATCACAAAAGACAGCAGACCCAGGATCAGCAGCAGGACTCCGGCGAGGGGAAGAGCTTTCATAAGGCACTCCGTTCAAAGAATCAATTCGCGATCGATTTAGACCCAGCCAGCTTCACTGTCGCAATAAGAACGGCTGCCCAACGATCCTATCATTAACCTTTCCGTCGATCGGCCTATAATCAGACCCGCCTGTGATCAACGAGCAACATCAGAGGTTTTGCCGGAAGGGGGCGATTTTAGATGAAAGCGAAGAAAATGGTCGATAACTATCGCGTCGACAGCGGGAAGCACTTCCGACTGAAGGACTTTGATCCGGCCGACACGGGGCATTGGCGTTCCAAAGAGAACGCCGCGGAAGCTTTGCAGCAGGGTATTCTTCGCACGGCAGAACTGCAGGACAAGCTGTATGCGCAGAATAGCTGGGCGCTGCTTTTGATATTCCAGGCTATGGACGCCGCCGGGAAGGACGGCATTATCAAGCACGTGATGTCGGGGATCAATCCGCAGGGCTGTCAGGTGTATTCGTTCAAACAGCCTTCGGATGTGGAACTGCAGCACGATTTTCTTTGGCGTACGACGCGTGATATGCCGGAGCGCGGGCATATCGGCATCTTCAACCGGTCGTATTATGAGGAGGTGCTGGTGGTGCGGGTTCACCCCGAAATTCTGAAGAGCCAGAAGACGCCGCCTTCTCTGGTGGGTAAGAACGTGTGGGACGAGCGGTTTGAAGATATTCGCGGCTTTGAGCGGCACATGGCGCGGAGCGGGACGGTCATTCGCAAATTCTTTCTGCATGTTTCGAAGAAAGAACAGAAGCGGCGATTTCTGGCGCGGCTGGACGAGCCGCAAAAAAACTGGAAGTTTTCGGCCGCCGATATTCACGAGCGCAAGTATTGGGATGACTATCAGAAGGCCTACGAAGAGATGATCCGCAACACGGCGACCGAACATGCGCCGTGGTATGTGGTGCCGGCGGATAATAAATGGTTCACACGCCTGGTCGTGTCGACCGCGTTGATCGAGACTCTGGAGTCGCTGGACCTGGCGTATCCCAAGGTGGAGGATGCGAAGCTCAAGGAACTGGAAGCGGCGAAGAAGATTCTGATCTCCAAGAAATAGGCGTCAGGAATATGTGAACGCTAGGAATATGTGGTCGCGATGCAGTTCGGTATTGCGACAAGTGGCGATACTCGGGATATCCCTCTCTCCGCCTGAAGAACGGCTCCGCTCGGGGTGACGCAGGAGATGAGACGGCCTGAATCAAACTGCGCCACTCCGAATGTGTGACGCCCTTTCCAGCGAGCCGCCACGAGACTAAGATAGGCAATTGTCCAATACTTCCCCGGAGATACCTTGAACATGGGCTCAGACAGATTGCTCAACGTTGTGTCGCGATTTGCTCGGTTGGTTTTCGCAGTTACGCTTTCGGCATTATTCACCGTTGCGGCGAGCGCACAAGCCAAGCCGGAGCGGCAATCGAAGGCGGTAACGCCGGCTCCGACCACACAGACCGCGCAACCTGCGGCGACCACTGCGAGCGATTCCGACGGCGAATCCTCGAAGCTCGAGGAGAAGGCTTTCAAAGGGATGAAGTACCGCCTGATCGGGCCTTTCCGCGGCGGGCGGTCGCTGACTGCGGCGGGAATTCCGGGCGATCCCAATACTTACTACTTCGGAGCAACCGGCGGCGGAGTCTGGAAGTCGACTGACGGTGCGTTGACATGGTCCTCCGTTTTCGACAAGGAGGGAACGTCTTCAATTGGCAGCATCGCGGTGGCGAATTCCAATCACAACGTTGTTTACGTGGGGACGGGCGAAGCTTGCATTCGCGGCAACATTTCGCACGGCGACGGCGTTTATAAAACGCTTGACGGCGGCAAGACCTGGAAGAACACCGGCCTGCACGATTCGCGCGCCATTGGCAAGGTTATCGTGAATCCGACAAATCCCGACATTGCGTTCGTGGCGGCACTGGGACATCCTTACGGGCCGAATGCCGAACGCGGCATTTTCCGGACCACCGACGGCGGCAAGACCTGGGAGAAAGTTCTCTACAAAGACGAGAACACCGGCGGCATTGATGTGGCGTTCGATCCGCATAATCCCAACATACTTTTTGCAGCGTTGTGGCAGGCGCGGCGGACTTCCTGGAGCATGGAGAGCGGAGGGCCGGGCAGCGGGATCTACCGATCGAATGACGGCGGCACGACCTGGAAGCACATTGAGGAGCATGGCCTGCCCAAGGGGCCGTATGGCAGAATCGGCGTGGCCGTGGCCGCGAATTCTGACCGCGTTTATGCGCTGATCGAAGCTCACAATCCGGATGGCGGGCTGTATCGCTCGGACGACGGCGGCGAGTCCTGGGAGCTGGTGAACCCGGACCACAGTCTGTGGCAGCGTCCGTGGTACTACATGCACGTGATCGCCGACCCGCGCGACGAGAACGTGCTCTACATCATGAACGTCGAGTCGTATAAATCGACTGACGGCGGACATTTGTTCAATAAGTTCAGAGTGCCGCACGGCGACAACCATGGGCTGTGGATCGATCCGCAGAATACGCGGCGCATGATTGCGTCGAATGACGGCGGCGTTACGGTGACGCTCGACGGCGGCAAGAATTGGACGCGGCAAGATAACCAGCCGACGGCGCAGTTTTACCACGTCATTACCGATCCGGCGACGCCGTATCGCGTGTATGGAGCGCAGCAGGATAGTGGTACGGTCGCCATCGTCAGCCGCAGCGACGATGGGTCGATCGACCGGAGCGACTGGTACGACGTGGGCGGCGGTGAGGCCGGTTACATCGCGCCCGATCCGCGCGACCCGGATATTGTTTACGCGGCCGACTATCAGGGAAACATTACGCGCTACGACCGGCACATTGGGCAGGTGAAGGCGATCACTGAGCAGCCGGAGCTTTCGGATGCGTATGGGGCGGCGAACCTGGAACATCGCTTTCAGTGGACCGCGCCGGTGCTGCTTTCTCCACACGATCCCAATACGCTGTATCACGGGGGCGAGCGGCTGTTCAAGACGACCGACGGGGGCGTGCACTGGCAGGCGATTAGTCCAGATTTAACCAGGAATGATAAGGAGAAGCAGAAAGTTTCAGGCGGGGACATTACGCTCGACGATTCCGGCACGGAATACTACGACACGATCTTCGCGCTGGCGGAATCGCCCATCACCAAGGGATTGCTGTGGGTTGGCACCGATGATGGGCTGATTCAGCTCACGCAGGACGAAGGCAAAACTTGGAACAACATTACGCCCAAGGATATGCCGGAGTGGGCTCGCGTCAGCCAGATTGAACCTTCGCCGTTCGACGCCGGAACCGCGTACGTAGCTGTCGACCGGCACCAGTTCGACGATCTGCGTCCTTACATTTACAAGACCAGCGACTATGGCAAGACGTGGACGAAGCTGGGGCAGGGAATTCCAGACACGGCGTTTGTGCGAGTGGTGCGAGAAGATCCGAAGAAGCGCGGGCTGCTCTATGCGGGAACTGAAACCGGAATTTACGTGTCGTTCAATGACGGCGCGAACTGGCGTCCGCTGCAGTTGAATCTGCCGACCACGCCGGTTCACGATCTGGTGATTAAAGACGATGATCTGGTGGTGGCCACGCACGGGCGCGCGTTCTGGATTCTGGACGACCTGTCTCCGCTGCGGCAGCATAGCGATGACATTGGGAAGAAAGACGCTTTTCTGTATGCGCCGGCCACGGCTTTCCGGATTCAGGCGGGAGCGGGCGGGGAACGGCATGCTTCGAAACTGAGGGGCCAAAATCCGCCGGGCGGCGCGGTGATCTATTACTTCCTGAAGGACGCGCCCAAGGCCGGCACGGAAGCTAAGATCGAGATTCTCGACGCTTCGGGCAACGTGATTCGGAAGTATTCGAGCGCGGAGCTCGACACGCTGGAAGAGCCGCTCGATCCTGACGACAAGAAGCCGGAGAAGCAGATTAAACCAGAAGCCGGATTGAATCGTTTCGTGTGGGACTTGCGCTATGAAGAGGCGCATCATGTGCCCGGATACTATCTCTGGGAATATGGCGGCGGAGCGCGGGGGCCGGTGGCGATTCCGGGTCATTATCAGGTTCGGCTTACGGTGGGCGAGCACAGCCAGACTGCGGCGTTCGATTTGAAACTCGATCCGCGAGTTCACGTGAGCCCGACTGATCTGGAGCAGCAACTCACCCTGCTGTTGCAGACGCGCGATGAACTGAGCCGGGTCTACGATGCGGTCAATCAAATTCAGGATGTGCGTTTGCAGTTGTCGGGATTGAAGAGGCGGCTGCCGCAGAATGCCAGCACCAAGGCGATTGTCAGTGCGGCCGACGATCTGGAGAAAAAACTGGTTGCGGTGCGCGAGGGTCTGATCAACCTGACCATCAGCGCGAATGAAGATTCGCTGGCGTATCCTCCGCAACTGGACGCGAAGCTGGCATATCTGGCGATGGATGTGGGCACGGCCGACTCTGCGCCCACTGAAGCGGAGCAGAAGCAATTCGAGAAGCTGAAGCGGCAGAGCGGGGAACTCATCGGTCGTTGGGAAGATTTGCAGCGCCGCGATCTGGCTGCATTTCAGAAACTGACGGCGGAAGGCAGCCTGTCGACGGTTGTGGTTCCGCCGCCGGGACGCGCGACGGATGAGGAGATTCCGGCGCACTAACGGTTACGTCCTTCATATTTCCGGTAGTGGGGAAAGCCCATGAAAACCAGGGTTTCCAACCAGGGCTTTCCCCAGTGTCATTCCCTGAACTCCTATTACTTCCGTGCCACTTCGATAGCACTGTTGTGCCTTGTCCGGGTGCGTCCCTGTTGCTATTGTGCCGATATGAGGTTGTAGTTGGTTCCTCCCCTGAGGATCAACGAGAAGTCGATCCGGAATTTGGGGGTGTCTATGCGAAAGATGAACCTGCTGTATGCGGCGATTGGCTTTGCGGTGGCCCGCTGGATTTTTAAGCGGCAAGCAGTGGTCGATCCCGTCACCCGGTTCCGGTCGCAGGGACTGCTGTAGAAGTTTTTCCGAGCCTGGGCGTGCGCCCCGTTGCGCCTCCATTTCGTCAGCGCGCGCCCATCGCTCGTTCTTGCTGAAATAGCTGTTACCATCGTTTGCTCAATTCGTTACGGCTTTTCGCGATCTCGCTCGAGACTGCTTTCTCACTTCCCGTACTTCCATTTTCCAACACCTACTCCAGGAGGAAGGCCGCTGCGCTTCGCGCCTCCTCGTTCTGTCGTCGCATGCGGCGAGCATGCTAGACTAGGCACAAATTCCTAACATGAGGCCTCAATGAAATTTGGCGTCATCACCTTTCCTGGCTCAAACTGCGATCACGATGCTCTCTGGACGATCCAACAAGTCGCGAAGCAGCCGGTGACGGCGTTGTGGCACGAATCGCACGACCTGGAAAACTGTGACGCGATCATTGTTCCCGGAGGATTCGCCTTCGGCGATTACCTGCGCACGGGCGCGATCGCGAAGTTTTCGCCGGTTATGGAGTCGGTGCGCAAGTTCGCCGATGGCGGCGGCCTGGTGCTTGGCATCTGCAATGGTTTTCAGATTCTCTGCGAGTCGGGTCTGCTGCCGGGGGCTCTGATGCGCAATGTCGGCCTGAAATACGTTTGCAAGCCGGTGCAGGTACGGGTGGAGAATGTCGAGACGCCTTTCACCAATGCGTGCGCGAACGGGGAAGTGTTGACCATTCCGATCGGACACATGGAGGGCAACTACTTCTGCGATCCTGCAACCCTGCAGGAGTTGCACCGGGCGAATCGGATCGTGTTCCGCTATTGTTTGCCCGGCGGCGAAATCGCTGCATCGGCCAATCCCAACGGCTCGCTCGACAACATTGCCGGGATCTGCAGCCCCGGGGGCAACGTCGTCGGCATGATGCCGCACCCGGAGCGCTCGGCCGAGCCGGAACTGGGGTGTACCGACGGGATGAAAGTATTCCAGTCGATGGTCGGTGCCATGGCAGGTCGTTAGTGCGCTTTCGGTTGAAATCGTTCCACTTAACCAGGCGCTTGAACCAGCCCTCGAAGATTTTTCTTGGTTATCAACAGGCTCTCGGTATATTGTCGTTGCGTCTTCCCCTGTAGTACGGGTCCCCAAAACCTAGTTGTGTTTCGCATGCACACGCGGGGAGGCGTGTCTCTGATGACACCGAAGCAGATTCTAGATTCCTTTTCAGAAACTCTGGTGCGGGACGAGCGGATTCTCAGCCCGCAAGAACGCGCATTGGTCGCCACTTTGCTGCAGCATGCCAAGGCAGCCAACGGCGAGAGCCCGCAGGTACGGGAAGCGGTCCGGGCGGTGATTGCATCGGCGATCGGCGAAACCGTGGCGCAGCGAGCGTTTGCCGTGCTCGGCGGCAGCATTGTGGAGCGCATCCTCGAGGGCAGCACGCTGCCACAGAACGACTCAGCAAATGGGCGGACTGCGGACACTTATGCCGGGCCGCATCCCCCCCATGCCCCACAACCCCCGAATATCCCGCTGCGGATGATGGGAGAACCGGATCCGCCGTCAGGACAGCCGCAACCGGGGCCGGGAGTTCGAGCTCCGCACAAAGCGCCGCAGCCTCCGAACCGGCCCATGGGAGAGCCGGATCCGCCGTCAGGGCAGCCGCACCCGCCGGGACCAGGGGTTCGGGCTCCGCACAATGCGCCGCAACCTCCGAACAAGCCCATGGGAGAGCCGGATCCGCCGTCAGGGCAGCCGCACCCGCCGGGACCAGGGGTTCGCGCGCCTCGCACCGAACCCGATCCGCCCAGTGTTCGGAAGCCGTCGCCGAACATACCCAGAGATCCGAACATACCCCGAGATCCAAACATACCGAGAGAGCCGAACATACCAAAAGAGCCGGATCCACCGGGCCACCGGACTCATACGACCGCGGTTTCTGAAGCGCGCGTTGCGGTCGTGGAGCGGCCGGCCGTGTTGCCGGCAAAATGCGTCGTGCTGGATGAATTTCTCGCGCCCGCGGAACTTGCCAATCTCACCCGCTTTGTTCTGGAGCACGAAGCCGATTTCAGCGCCAGCGAAGTGGTTTCTCGTCATGTGGAAGAGGGTGGGATCAGCGGTGTCATCAACTATGATCACCGCCGTTCCCGCGTTTTGATGGATCTGGCGCAACACCAGGACGTGATGCTGGACCGCATCAAATCCGTGTTGCCGCTGGTTCTGGATCAGCTCGGCATGGAAGAATTCGCCATTGCCGATGCGGAAGCCCAGGTCACCGCCAGCAACGACGGAGACTTCTTCCACTTCCACAGCGACAACGGCAGCGAACGCGTGGCCTCGCGCCACCTGACGTTTGTCTACTTCTTCCATCGCGAACCGCGGCAGTTCGAAGGCGGTGAACTGCGGATTCACGACTCGCGTCTGGAAGATGGGCTTTACGTCAGTGAAGGCAGTTACCAGACGATCGTGCCACAGCAGAACCAGATCGTCTTCTTCCCGTGCGAATTACTGCACGAAATTACAGCGGTGACTTGCGCTTCGCAGCTTTTCGCCGACAGCCGCTTTACTTTGAATGGATGGCTCAGGCATTGAGCAGCTCGGCAAACAACCCGGCATGGGTGGAGTGGATGACAACCCTGATGGGAGAAGTGTCCCAGTCAGGCTTGTCACCCGAAAGCACGTCGCAAGACGGGTTGTCGGAGGAAGTGTCATCGCGGGAGGGAGCGTCGCGGCAGACTCATGCCGCGACGTTTCCTCCTGATCTTTTCTATTGCCTGCTGGATGAACTGCCGCTGCACTTGATCCCGCGGCACACTTTCAAAGCATTGCAGCTTCAACCGCTTCGGGAGAACGATCAGCAAACCCTATATCTGAATCCCGACTGCATTTTGTGTGATGACGGGCGGTTGCCGGAGGAACTCGAGTCGAGAAGGGAACTGTTCTCGCAATTTGCTCTGCAAGGAACTATGGCGTGGGTGCGAAACCCGGCGACCGGAAACCTGCTTCCGTTCTGGCTGGGGCCGCAGTTGGCGAGTATCGCGCGGAGCCTGCGCCAGAATGAAGAAGTGCCAGCGTCTGCGTCAAACGGTATGCCGAACGGAGTTCGGACCCGCGCGCTGAACGTGCTGGCGGCAGCGGGCATCCTGCTTCCCGAAAATCAAATCACACAGCGTCAACAGGAGCGAGCCGAAAGGATCGCGAAGGCGTCTGCTTTGTTCAGCGAGAAGGGCTATGCACCGCTCGGCGACCTGATTCACCCGTTTCACATCGCCGCGTTGCGCCGCTATTATCGCTACCTGATCCGCAGCGGCGCGATTCATTTGGGTGATGGCCAAAGCCCACGCCGCTACGTCGCTCATAACGAGCCCGTGGCGCAGTTTTTTCATCAGGACATTGCTGCCACTCTGAGCGCTGTGGCTGGGGAGTCGCTCAAGCCGTCTTATGTCTACATGGCTTCGTACCTGAGTGGAGCGTCACTGAAAAAACACACCGACCGGGCACAATGCGAGTTCAGCATTACTCTTTGCCTGGATTTTTCTCCCGAACCCGTGCTTGAAACTCCGTGGCCGATTTGCCTGGACGCTCCCACGGGGAAGGTCACCGCTTATCAGGCTTTGGGAGACGGCCTCGCCTACCGCGGAACTCGATTGCCCCACTATCGCAGTGCTTTACGCCAGGGGCAGACTTCGACCTCAATCTTCTTTCATTATGTAGCGGAAGATTTCCCTGGGCCCTTGGATTGAAGAGTTGGATTGATCGCGCCCGACGGTTCGCGCCTATGTTATTCGCGAAGTCTACTGCAGCCCCGAGGCGATGTACAAGGTGGACAACGCCTCATTGTAGCTGTAGGCAAAGCGAGTGCCGTCGCGGTTGGCGATAACCGGAGAGACGGCGACCACGCCGGCGGGTGCCCCCGGCCTCAACTCCTGCACCACAGTTTGCTTTCCGGTGGCGATCGCAACCTTGTAGATTTTGCTGGGAAGTTCGCCCGCATGATAGCCGAAGAGGGCGGAACCGTCGCTCGACCATTGTACCGGCACGAATCCAGCCTCCAGCGAGGGGATCGGTCGCGAGAGACCACCCGCGATGGGGTAGATGGCTGCGGCAGAATTCGGTCCAACGCCGACGACGAACCGGTTGTCGGGCGATGAAGGGCCGCACTTGATTCCTTCCGGGGTAACGGCCGTGGTCTTTCCGCCGGCCAGCTCTAACACGTAGCACCGGCCTGCATGCCCCGGCTCGTTCCCATTGGCGATGATCCGTTGCCCATCCTCCAGGAAGCGGGCCCATCCGCTGTTGATGGATTCCAGTCCGCTGGTCTCAATGGGACGGGACTGGCCGGGTCCGGTCGGCAGCAGGGTGATCTGAGTCGGCTGGCCGGTGAAGGCGATCGCCCACTTTCCATCCGGAGAAAGTCCGCCCCCGCTGCCGTCTCCGAGACGCACCGGGAGAGAGCCGTCCAATTTGCGCAGCGCTACGGCGTGGCCCTTTCCTGTTATCTCGCTGGAATCCTCAAACAACACAGACTGCCCGTCGCGAGAAATGTCCTTGGCTACATTCCAGTCGTGCCAGGAGAGTTCCATGTCCTGCTTGCCGCCCAGTGTGCTGAAGGCCATTGCCATGCGCTTGGAGTTCAACGCCACCAGCACACGGCCGTTCGGGGCAATGTCTTGCAGAGTGATTCCCATGGGCAAGTCCAGCACGGTGCGGACTTTGCCCGAGAGGGTGACCGCCATCAGATTCAGGTTGGTGCCTTTCTCCACGGCCGTGAACCAGATCTCTTTACCATCGGGCCGCCACGCGATTCCCTGTTCCGACGCCCATTCTCGGGTGAGAGTCTGGACATGACCATTCAGGTCAACCACGCAGACCACGCCGAGGTTGTCCCACAGCGTCCGATGATTCATGAAGGCGATCTGGTCGCCTTGGGGGGAGAAACGAATGTGGCTGATCCATCCGCCCGTCTGATACAGAACTTTGCCGATGGGATATTCCAGACGGCTTTGCCCGTCGATATCATGCACCACCGCTAAGCCACCGTGGCCGTCCCAGTCCGCCCAGCGCACGTCGGCCTGCAACTCCTTCGGAGATCCTCCGGCCAACGGGGCGCGTGCCAGCATTCCGTCAACGGTTTCGAACTGGCCGTTATGCGTACCGCGCAGCACGACCGCGAGTTCGTTACTGGGTGAAACAGCCAAAAGATTGGCATCACTTAGATTCAGAGGCTGGGTCAGTAGAGAATCTCCAACCGTGGTGAAGAGCTGTACCGGGTTGTTGTTCCATGCCGCACCGTAAACCACGGACTGACCATTCGACGCAAAACGCGCCGTATATACCGTTCCGGCTTCGAACGTCAGGCGACTGTAAGCCGGAGGCGTCGCCCGGCCCGCAAGAATCATGGCTGCCGCTAGAACGGCAGTCGCCACCGCAAGCAGCGTTACCAGTGCCCAGGGCAATGCAGGGATGGTTCGAACAATTGGCTTCGGCTCCGGAGCCGCTTTGACTTGTGAGGTCCCCGAGAGAGTTTGCAGCGCGAAGACCAGATCCTTGGCCGACTGAAATCGGTTCCCGGGATCTTTTTCCAGACAATGCCGGACGACATCCTGGTATCCCGCGGGAATTGCAGCCTCTTCCATCTGGGCGACGGCTGGTTCCTCGCGCAGGACCGCAGTCATGGTGTCGGCTTCGGTTTCGCCATGAAAGGCGCGGGATCCAGACATGATTTCGTAGAGAATCGCGCCGAAGCTGAAGATGTCGCTGCGGTGATCCACGGGCTTGCCCCGCACCTGCTCGGGCGACATGTAGGCGACTGTGCCAATTACGGCGCCATGTTTGGTCACCGTCGGCATGTCTTCGACGGAACGGTTGTCTTCCGGGGAAGCCAGGAGCTTGGCTACCCCGAAATCCAGAATCTTGATACGCCCGTCGTTGGTGAGGAATAGGTTCTCCGGCTTCAGATCCCTATGAACAATGAGCCGGTCATGCGCGGCGGTCAGGCCCTGAGCGATCTGCAGCGCGTAATCGGCAGCGGCCCGCAAGGGAATGGGGCCCTCGTAAAGGCGCTGGCGCAGGTTTTTCCCCTCGAGCAGCTCCGAGACGATGTAAGGCACTTTGCCTTCAAAACCCACGTCATAAATCGCCAGAATGTTGGGATGGTTCAGCGCGGCAGCAGCCCGAGCTTCCTGCTCGAAGCGGCGCAAATGATCGGGATTGTCGCCGGACGCGGGCCGGATCAACTTCAAGGCGACGAAGCGGTCCAGTCTTTCATCGCGCGCGCGAAAAACTTCGCCCATCGCTCCCGCACCGATGTTTTCGAGGACCCGGTAATGCCCCACGAGCTGGCCGGCCATAAACGGTTAGACGATGGCGATACAGCGACAGCAATACCCCAAGTGCACGTTGCATGGCATGTTAGGGAATACGGCATCCCTCGTCAACAGGATTGCGTACGTTGTGAACCACGCATGAATACGGTCCGAGCCGTGGAGGCACGCGCCAAGCCGCCACTGTCGTCCACGCCAGGGTTGAAGATGCGTGGCGTCCTCGGTTTGCCGCCGGACTCGTGCTATAATTCGTGTTCGCCTGCACACGAATCGAGGCTATGCTGTGATCTCCTCTGAAGGCGAATCCTGCGCCATCCATAGCTCTTTAAGAAGCATCTTTAGACACGAGGTCTAACCATGTCCGGCCATTCAAAATGGGCCACAATCAAGCACAAGAAGGGCGCGCTCGACGCCAAGCGCGGCAAGATTTTCACCCGTCTCATTAAGGAAATCAGCATCGCCGCGAAGAACGGCGGCGGCGATCCTGACACCAACCCGCGTCTGCGCGGAGCCATTCTCGCCGCCAAGAGCGAGAACATGCCCCAGGACAACATCAAGCGCGCCATCCAGCGAGGCACCGGCGAACTGCCCGGCGCCGTTTACGAAGAATTCACGCTCGAGGGCTACGGCCCCGGCGGCGCAGCGGTAATGCTCGACATCAACACCGACAATCGCAACCGCACCGTCAGCGAAATCCGTCACTGCTTCGGCAAGAATGGTGGCAACATGGCGGCGGCTGGCTCGGTCGCGTATTTGTTCCACAAGAAGGGTGACATCCTGATTGCGAAGACCGCCGCAAAAGAGGATGACCTGATGAACATCGTCCTCGAGCATGGCGGTGAGGATTTGAATGACGATGGCGAGAACTGGGAAATCCTGACTGAGACCTCAGCCTACGAAGCGGTGCTCGAAGCGGTCAAGAAGGCCGGCATTGAGCCCGTTTCCGCCAGTGTCGCCATGATCCCGCAGAATTACGTTAAGCTCGAAGGCTCTGCGGCCAACACGATGATCCGTCTGATGGAAGCGCTCGAAGATCAGGACGACGTACAGAACGTGCACTCGAACTTTGACATCGATCAGAAAACGCTGGAAGAAGTTGCGGGATAGTATCAGAGCAAGCGCAGTAGATTTCAGAGCCGCCCTCGCTTCGGGCGGCTTTTGTCTTCGCAATCGACGGTTGAATAAGGGGATTATTTCCTGGGGGGCTTCTTTGCGTGGCGTTTTGATGGGACTCCGCGTTTGCTCTTGACGACGCTTTTACCGGTTCCGCTCACACCCAACCGCGCCGCCTGCTCCATCGCCGTCTGGATGTAGCGCCGCACCAAGGGACGCTCCACATCGCGCTGGCTCCTGAGCTTAATGTGGCGCATGGTCTTACCCTCGCCTTCCAGCACCCGATTCGGATCGGGCAGCGAACTCCCGCGCGGGAATCCCAAGTTGACGTGCCCCGCGTTGGTCGCGATGTAACAGAACATGTCCTTCATTTTTCCGCTGAACCCGAACCAAATGGCCACTGTGTACACCTGGTAGATCGACTCCGAGGCGTCGGGCGCTTCCTCAAGAATCACCTCTCGCAACGCGAGAGCGAGATCCGAGATGTGCCGGTCGTAGGCTTCGAGGAATTCGAGCAATTGAGGATCCGGGGGGCGTTGCATGGCAGCGGAGCAAATATACACTGAATCGCATGCACCGGAAGCAGGCCGGAGAAATCGTCCGCGAGTTCGTCGAGCCGAAAAGCTATTTCACTCACTCGCGCCCAAAAGTTTTCAACAAGTTCGTGCAAAATGCTGTGGAAAAGAGCCAAAATATCTCCGTAAGTGATTCACCGAAGAGACGCTTTAACACTTTGCACCGGAGCGAGGGCTGGCACTTTCGTGGCGGGACTCGCGGGCAATTATTTTTCGAAGCTTAGACCCTGAAGCTGAGACCATGAAAGTCCGACTCGACAAACTCCTGGTAGATCGTGGCCTGGCCGGCTCGCGCGAGCGCGCTCACGCCCTGATTCTCGCGGGCAAAGTGCTGGTGGACGACCAAAAACTCGAGAAGGCAGGAGCGCAGGTTGCCGCGGAATGCGCTATCCGCTTGTTGGGCGAAGATCTGAAATACGTCAGCCGCGGCGGGCTCAAGCTGGAGTGTGCTCTCGACCACTGGAACATTGCTGTCATGGGCAAGGTTTGTCTGGACGTCGGCGCTTCCACCGGAGGGTTTACCGACTGTCTGCTACAGTGCGGCGCCGCACAAGTCATCGCAGTCGACACCGGCTACGGCCAGATGGATTTCCGGCTCCGCCAGGATGCGCGGGTAAGGCTGCTTGAAAAGACCAACGCTCGCTATCTTAAGCGCGACGCAATCGGCGTCCCTGTGGACCTCATCGTGATGGACGTTTCCTTCATCTCGGCAACTCTGGTTCTTCCGGCTGCGATTGGCGCAGCATTTGCGGAATTGCCGAAAGAGTTCCCGGACGAATCCGAAGCCCGCCCGAGGCGGCAAATCGTCGTGCTGGTCAAGCCCCAGTTCGAAGCGGGCAGGGAACACGTCGGCAAGGGAGGCATTGTGCGCGACGAAGCTGCGCAATCGGCCTCAGTGGAGAAAGTCAGAACCGCGCTGCAAAGTTTGGGAGCGGTACACACCGACTCGATCGAATCGCCCATCCTGGGCGCGGAAGGTAATCGCGAGTTCCTGCTCTACGGAAAGTTTTAGATTTCTCGGTGTCCTCTGCGTCCTCTGTGGTTAAGTCGTCGAATTTCTGTACAATCTCTCTTTGCCTATGGCCACCCCGCAACCGTCCTCCCTAAAAACCGCGGCCATCCTATCGCGGCCCGAGCGCCCGGAAGTCGCGCAGATCCTCCCCGGGCTTCTCAATTGGCTTGCCGAGCACGGTTACAAAGTGATCATCGATGCGGAAACAGAAGGATACATCGCGGGACAAGAAGTCGTAGCCCGCAGTCAAATGGCGGCGCAAACGCTCGATCTCGTGGTGGTCCTCGGCGGAGATGGAACGCTGCTCTCTGCCGCGCGGGTCACGGCGTCCGTCGACGTGCCCCTGCTCGGAGTCAACCTGGGGTCGCTGGGGTTTCTCACCGAAGTACCGCTGGCCTCGCTCTACTCTATGTTGGATGCGATTGCGCAGGGGAGAGCCGCGGTCGAGCAGCGCGCGCTCATGCAGGTCGATTTGCTGCGCGAGGACACGGTGCGCGGCAGCTACAATGTGTTCAATGACGCGGTAGTCAACAAGACGGTCCTCGCCCGCCTCAACACCTACGACCTCTACATCGACGAGACGTTCGTTTCCAGCTATCGTGCGGACGGCATGATCATCGCCACGCCCACCGGCTCCACGGCGTACTCACTATCGGCGGGCGGACCGGTGCTCATGCCGAGTGTCAATGGCTTTGTGATTACCCCGGTCGCCCCGCACTCGCTCACTCATCGCCCGCTGGTGGTGCCAGATTCCGTGGAGATCGAAATCCTGCTGCGCAGCGATGAGGACGTGGCTTACTTGAGCCTGGATGGACAACCCGGCCTCGATCTGCGCGACGGCGACCGCGTGCGTTGCCGCCGCTCCGAGCATCACGTAAATCTTTTCCGCACCGGGACGGATTTCTTTCACCTGCTCCGCACCAAGCTGAAATGGGGAGAACCGCAGGGCTGATCAAACCGCACAGGCCTGCCCATGAGGGCGACTTACACTTCGCCGCGCAGCAGGTCAGAGATCTTTTCCCGCCGCCGGATCACCTTCACCGACTTGCCCGTCACCAGCACTTCCGCTGCGCGCGGACGGGTGTTGTAGTTCGACGCCAGCACCATTCCGTAAGCGCCAGCGTCAAGAATCGCGAGCTGATCGCCTTCGCTGACCGGAGGCAATTCACGGTCTCTCGCGAAGAAGTCTCCCGTTTCGCACACGGGACCGACGATATCGGTAACCTCGCATTTCGCGGTTTCAGATTTCGCCCCCGAAGCCTTACTTCGTGTGACTGGAACGATCTCGTGATAGGCGCCGTAAAGCGCAGGCCGGATCAAGTCGTTCATCGCCGCATCCACCACCAGGAATCGCTTGCCGTCATTTTCCTTGCGGTAAATCACCGAAGTGATCAAAACGCCTGCGGGGCCCACGATCGAGCGCCCGGGTTCCAGCAATAGCCGCACTTTCAGACTACGCAAGGGCGCGGCAAGTGCGCTCGCATACGCCGCCACGTCGGCGGAAAACTTCGTGCCGCTCGGCTTGTCATAGCCGATCCCCAACCCGCCGCCCGCATCGATGTAGTCGATGCCGTGGCCGTCTCGGCGCAATTCTCCGACCAGGTCCGCCACGCGCGCCATGGCCTCACCGAAAGGCGCCACATCGGTGATCTGCGACCCGATGTGCACGCTCACGCCGCTCACTTTTATATATGGCGCACCCGCCGCCTTGGCGTACAGCGCCCGCGCTTCGCGAATGGGTACACCGAATTTGTGCTTGCGCAGGCCGGTGGAAATGTAGGGATGAGTCTCAGCCGCGACGTCGGGATTCACGCGCAGCGCCACCGGCGCCGTCTTGCGCAGTCGGTCGGCGGACTCGGCCAGCGCCCATAATTCCGACTCGCTCTCGACGTTGAAGAGCATGATGCCGGCTTTTAGCGCCGCGGTGAGTTCTTCGCGGGTCTTGCCTACGCCGGAGAACACGACTTTCTTCGCGGCCCTGCGGTCCGCGGCGAGTACGCGCTCGAGTTCGCCTCCGGAAACCACGTCGAATCCGCAGCCCTCACGGGCCAGCAGGCGCAGAATGCTCAAGTTCGAATTCGCCTTAACGGAGTAGCAGATGGTGTGCGGCAGGCCGCGAAACGCGGCATCGAACGCTCGATAGCGCTCGCGGATCATCGCCGCTGAGTAAACGTAAAGCGGCGTACCGTATCGCTCGGCCAGTTTTTGCAGGGGCACGCCTTCGCAGTACAGTGCAAGCTGCCGATCGCGCAGCTTCGTCTCAACATAGACAAATCCGGGGGCACGCGCTGCCGGGCTCTGACTACGCGGAGTCATTTCTTTTTGTGGGGAGTGTGCGCGCCGCCATGCACGCGGATGGCGACGACCGTCTGATCGTCGAACGCCTCTACGCCTGCCGAGTGTTCGGCCGCAGCCTTGAAGAGCGAATCCACTACGCACTTGGCCGACTTGTCGGCGCATTCCGCAACTATCTTCTCGACCGGTCCCCGGCCGAACATCTCCCCCTTGCGATTGCGGGCGTCGAGAATGCCGTCGCTGAAGAACACGAACATGTCACCGGGCTTCATTTTGAATTTGAATTCATCGTATTCGGCTTCGTCGAACAGGCCGAGAGGCAAGCCGGTTGCCTCGATCACTTCATTCTTTCCGCCGTGCACAAAAATCGGGCGAGGAAGTCCGGAGTTCGCCACGGTCAGCGTACGATGCTCATCGTCCCACACCGCGTAGATGATAGAAACGAACTGCGCCTCAATGCGTCGTTCGGCCAGAGACAGATTCACTGCGGAAAGCATTTCCGCCGATCCCGGCTCAATCGGCGCATGTGAGCGGATAATTCCACTGACCAGAGCCGCATAGATAGCGGCCGGCGCGCCTTTTCCGCTGACGTCGCCGATGGCAATACCAAGGCGCGACATCGAATACGGTATGAAATCGTATAAGTCGCCACCGATGGCTCGGGCAGGCACGAATTTCGCAGCCACATCGAGGTGAGCGAGCTTCGGGCTGGTCTGCGGCAGCAGCCGACCTTGTAGTTCTCGCGCCAGAGCCAGATCGCGCTCCAGTCGCCGCTCCTGCCGCTCAATCTCTTCGTACAGGCGGGCGTTCTCGATCGCAATCGCAATTTGCGCGGCCAGCGTCGTCATGGTGCGCTGATGCTCTTCGGTAAAAAATCCGCGCCGCGTGTGCTCCAGATCGAGCACGCCAATTACTTTCCCCTTGTAAATGAGCGGCACCGCCAGCTCCGAACGAGTTTCAGGATTGGCTTCGATATAGCGCGAGTCCTTGCAAACGTCGGCCACAAGCACCGCCTCCTTGCTCTCGGCCGCGGCACCCACCAACCCGCGCCCCAGCGGGACATCGTGCTTTAGGTGAATATTCTCGTTGAAGCGCAGCGAGAAGCGGTGCTGCAGTTTGTCGCCGGAAGAGTCGAGCAGCAGGATGCTGAACATCTGGTAGTCAATCAACCGCCGCACCAGTTCTGCGATCCGGCCGAGCAGTTCGTCCAGGTTTAAGATCGAAGTCAGTTCGCGCGCAATCTCGTTGAGCAGCAACAGAATGCGCGCCTGCTTGGTGGTGCGGGTGTAGAGTTGGGCGTTCTCGATGCCCGCCGCCATGCGCGACGCGACCAGCGTCAGCACATTCACGTGCTCTTCGGTGAAATAGCCGGGCTCGCGCGCTTCAATGTCGATGACGCCGATGACGCGATTCTTGGTGATCAGCGGAATGGCAAGTTCGGAGCGTACATTGGGAACCGCCTCAATGTAGCGTGGGTCCTTGGTCACGTCGTCAATCAGTACAGCCTGCCGCGATTGGGCCGCCTGCCCAGTAACTCCCTCGCCGACCTTGATGCGGCTGCGTTCGGCAAATTCCGGCGGATATCCCACCTGAAAACGGAAGCGCAGTTCCTGTGTTTTCTCGTTAAGCAACATGATCGCAAAGATCTCGTAATCGATGACTTTACGGACGACCTCGGCGACCCGGCGCACGGTCGTGTCCAGGTCGAGCGACGTGGCCAGCACGTCAGCGACGTCGAGCAGCAGCGACTCGCCCGGCAAACGATCCGGTTTGGATAGAACGGAACCCATTATTCGTATGATAGCAGCCGCGTTCCCCTCTCAGCTGGAACGAACCGCGGCACGAAACGCGTCAGTATTCTCCGGGCGCTGCTACTAAATTCTCTCTGCACTATCCTCTTGGCACGATGCAAATGTCGGCGAGGTTGCGATATTTTTCCGCATAGTCCAGTCCGAAGCCGACCACAAACTCATCGGGAATTTTGAAGCCGACGTAATCACCCTCCAGCGGAAGCTTGCGCCGCGACGGCTTGTCGAGCAGCGCCGCAACTTTCAACGACCGCGGCTGACGCGCCATCAGCATTTTTTTCAAGTACGTCATCGTCAGGCCGGTGTCGAGAATGTCCTCCACCAGGACGATGTTCTTATCCTTGATGGTTTGATCTACATCCTTGGTCAACTTCACTTCGCCGGTCGAATCCCAGCCGCTCTTCAATTCGCTGGCCGGACTGGGACGATTTCCGTAACTCGAGACCCCAATGAAGTCAAAGGTAGAATCGAGATCTACTTGGCGGGCCAGATCGGCCAGGAAAATCGCCGCGCCCTTCAGCACGCCGACAAAAATGACAGACTGGCCGGCAAAATCATTTGTGATTTCCTTGCCCAGTTCGGCGATGCGCTTAGCGATGTCCTGCCGAGAAATCAGCACTTTGAGTTCTGCCATGGCGTTTCATATTAAACTAGGGGACGGGTTAATGGAAAAGCAGTCAGCACTCAGCACTCAGCATTCGGCCCCTGATACCGTTCGACAGGGTTCGGGCAAGACCCGCCCCTGGCTGAATGCCGAGTGCTGAATGCTGAGTGCCAGAGGATATAAGCTTGAGGAGCAGTATGAATCTAAGAGGCATCAAACTCACGTGGCTGGGCCACGCGACGTTCCGCATCGAGAGTCCGGCGGGCAAGACCGTCATCATCGATCCCTGGATCATGGGGAATCCCATGTGTCCCGAGGCCGACAAGAAGGTGAAGAGCGCCGACGTCTTACTCTGCACGCACGGGCATGGGGACCACATCGGCGACGCCGTCGAAATCGTGAAGCAGCACAACCCGCTGGTCGTGGGAATCTACGAACTTTGCATGTGGCTCGGGAAAAAGGGCGCCAAACAGATCTCTCCCATGAACAAAGGCGGGACGCAAACTGTTAGCGACATCAAAGTCACCATGGTCCACGCCGATCATTCCTGCGGCATCCAGGACGGCGACGAGATCGTCTATGGCGGCGAGGCCTGCGGCTACGTCGTGGAATTCGAGAATGGAGCGAAGATCTATCACGCCGGCGACACCAATGTGTTCGGCGACATGGCAATTATCCGCGAGCTGTACGCGCCGGAGATCGTCATGCTGCCCATCGGCGATCACTTCACCATGGGACCGCGCCAAGCCGCATACGCGATCAATCTGCTCAGGCCGAAGACGGTGATCCCCATGCACTTCGGCACATTTCCCGCGCTGACGGGAACTCCCGGGGCTCTGCAGAAACTGGTTCCAGGTGTTGAAGTGTTTGAGATGAAGCCGGGCGTCACGATTGGGTAATGAGGCAACGACGCAATGAGGTAACAAGCGGCAGTCGGTGAGAGAAGCAGCGCGAGTTCGAAAGGTGAACCTGTGAGCGAGAGCAAGAAGAAAGACAACCGAGCCAGTTGGCGACATTACAACTTCACCACCGCGGGGCCCGTCGATGATTACCTCTATTCCATGCTGCCCAAGCGCGACGAAGTGCTGGCCGAGATGGAAGACTACGCCACCGCGCACAACGTTCCGATCGTGGGCCCAGCCGTGGCGCGCGTTTTGCAGCAACTGGCCTTGATGATCAGCGCCCGCACAGTGTTCGAATTGGGTTCTGCAATCGGCTATTCGACGATCTGGTGGGCGCAAGCAGTCGGCGATAAAGGCCGCGTCATCTACACTGACGGCGATTCGAAGAACGCCGAACGTGCCCGCGACTACTTCAAGCGCGCCGGAGTTTCGAACCGCATCTCGCTGCACACCGGCGACGCGCTGGAATTCCTTTCCGAGCAGAAGCAGGAGTTCGACATTATTTTCAACGACGTTGACAAAGAAGATTACCCGCGCGTGCTGCGCCTGGTCGCTCCGCGCCTGCGCAAAGGCGGACTGTTCATCACCGACAATGTGCTGTGGAGTGGACGGGTCGCCGAAAAGAATCCGACTGATGCGAGCACGAAGGCCATCCTCGAGTTCAATCGCAAACTTTACGACGCCAAAGAGTTCTATACGACGATCCTGCCCATCCGCGACGGCCTCGCGGTCGCACTCAAGAAATAGCGCTGGCCCTGGTCCTGTCGCATTCAGGCACTACCACCGCGGTTTTTTAACACTCCCGTAACATCTCTTCAATATAGTTCCGCCATCCATCGGATTCAGAATCCAAGGTTCTTCTAAAGACCACAAAGGATCACAATGTCCGCTCCGTCCACCGTCCTTGACTCCAAGCTTTCCAAATCTTCACCCGGCAAGATCGGCATGATCGTTTTTGGCATCGTGCTGATCATCGGCTTTGCCTATGCGGCATCGCACCTGCTGGGCGACCTTTCCACGATGCACAGCGAATCCGCGATGCCATACATCCTGCTCGGGATCGCCTTGCTGGTGGCGCTCGGCTTTGAGTTTGTGAACGGATTCCATGACACCGCGAACGCCGTGGCCACGGTCATCTACACCCATTCACTGGAACCTCACGTGGCGGTGGTCTGGTCGGGCTTCTGGAATTTTCTTGGAGTCATGGTTTCCTCCGGAGCGGTCGCGTTCACCATCGTCTCGCTGCTTCCCGTGGAATTGATTCTGCAGGTGGGCAGCAAGGCTGGATTCGCCATGGTCTTCGCGCTGCTCGTCGCGGCCATTATGTGGAATCTGGGAACCTGGTACTTCGGGCTGCCCGCCTCCAGTTCTCACACGCTGATCGGCTCGGTCATCGGCGTAGGCATAGCCAACCAATTGATGGCTGGGAGAAGCGGCACCTCCGGAGTCGACTGGGGACAGGCCGCCAACATCGGCAAATCGCTGCTGCTCTCGCCGCTGGTTGGATTCGGGGTCGCGGCGCTGCTGCTATTGGCCGCTAAGGCCCTGATCAAAGATCCGAAACTGTACAGTGCGCCCGAAGGCGATGCCCCGCCGCCGTTCTACATTCGCTGCCTGCTGATTCTCACCTGCACCGGCGTCAGTTTCTTCCACGGTTCGAACGACGGGCAGAAGGGCATGGGACTGATCATGCTGATCCTGATCGGAACCGTGCCCACGGCGTATGCCTTGAACCACGCGGTGACGTACCAGCAATCGCAGGACTTCATCGCGGTTTCACAGCAGGCTGCTGACGTGCTCGATCACTATGTCGAACCGGGCGCCGTCATTGGCGACGCTCGCGACGATGTGACGAATTACATTCGCACCAAACAGTTCAACGCCAACACGATGCTGGCGCTGCGCACTCTGGTCAACGATATTGGCAACGAAACCGCCATCTACAAGGAACTCAAGAACGTTCCGAATGACCGGGTTCGCAACTTCCGCAACGACCTATATCTGGTGAGTGAGGTTCTGCGGCTCACGGCGAAAAGCGGTCAGCCGAAATTTTCGACTGCTGACGCCGCCGTGCTCGCCAACTACAAAAAACACGTCGATTATTCCACACGCTTCATCCCTACGTGGGTGAAGGTTGCGGTGGCGATGGCACTGGGTTTGGGAACCATGATCGGCTGGAAGCGGATTGTCGTGACCGTGGGTGAAAAGATCGGCAAGGAGCACCTGACCTACGCGCAGGGAGCGGCCGCCGAAATCACCGCCATGGCGACCATCGGCGCGGCCGACGGATTCGGTTTGCCGGTCAGCACCACGCATGTGCTGTCATCTGGGGTAGCTGGAACCATGGCTGCCAACCATTCCGGCATTCAGATGAGCACGGTGCGCAACCTGCTTCTGGCCTGGGTGCTGACCCTTCCAGTCGCGATGCTGTTGTCGGGATCGTTGTTCTGGTTGTTCACCAGGATTTTCTAAGGGCTCACAAGTAAGGGCTCCGTCCGCCACGGGATGGAGCCCTCAGAAATTTCCACTGCTAAAAGACCGCTCCCGCCAAAGCGGAGCAGATTTATGCCCTACTTCGCTTTCGGCTGAATTAATTCCACGTCAATGGTGATGGTGATCTCGTCTCCCACCACGCCAGGCGCGGCACTCACGCCAAAATCCTGTCGAACGATCTTCGTGCTCGCCGAGGCGCCAATGCGCTGGTTGCCCCACGGATCCTTGATCGCAGCCGAAGGGCCATCCACGTCGAGCACGACTTCCTTGGTCACGCCGTGCAGCGTCAGGTCGCCGGTGATCAGCAGTTTTCCCGGTCCCGCCACTTTCGCTGCTTTGGAATGAAACGTAATCGTCGGAAACTTCTCTGCGTCGAGAAAGTGCGGGCTGCGCAAATCCTTGTCGCGCATTTCTACCCGGGTGTCCACCGAAGTTGCGTCGATCGTCGCCTCGAGAGAATCTTTCGACGGATCGGCCGGGTCATGAACCGCCGAGCCACTCACTTTCGTGAACGCGCCTCGCACGGTGGAAACTCCCAGATGCCGCACGGAAAATTGTGCTGCCGAATGATTGGGATCGATCTGCCAGGTTCCAGCTTGTCCAGCGGCGCTGGCAACCATCGCCGAAGTAAGGATGAGAGCGAAAACAAAACGAGACATAGTTGCGAGTTCTCCTGTATGAGTTATTGAGCGCAATGCTTGAGCAAAGGTCAGATAATGCTAAATGGATTTGACCGGAATCGCCAACAAGTCCTCCACCAGCCCAACTTCTTTCTGCAGGAATGGTTCGGCGTGGCTCACTCCGCCCAGCATGCCGTAAAAGCGAGCCATGGCCTCCACACGCGTGCGTATTTCGTCGTGCGCAGGGAACAGGTCTTTGCCCGCCTCCTGATCGCTGAACTGCGATTTGTACGCCAGAATGGAAGCAAACTTCCCCTCAAACTGCTCGCTGATATCGACCACGAACGTAGGCCGAACATCGTAGTAGAGCGTAGCGTAGAGAATCTTAAACGGCCGATGCGGGGCGAGCGCCGCGCCTGCATCCGAAGCGGTTTGGCTGACAGCTGAAAGCTGAGAGCTGAGAGCTTTCCGCGGATCCAGCTTTGCCAGCCCCGCCAGAAAGCAAGCTTCATATCCCAGAACGGAAGCCGTGTAATGGTCCGGATGCCGTCCCTCCCAGTAGGGAAGAATGACCACCCGCGGCCGCGTCTGCCGAATCACGCCGGCGACCTTCAAACGATTCTCCCACGTGTTCTCGACGCGGCCGTCAGGAATATCGAGCGCCCGCCGCCAGTTCACGCCCAGAATCTTCGCCGCATCGGCGGCTTCGCGAGCGCGATCGTCAGCGGTCCCGCGCGTGCCCATTTCGCCTTGTGTCAGATCGAGAATGCCCGTGCGCTGCCCGCGCTGCGCGGCCTTGAGCAGCGTCCCACCGCAAGTTTGCTCGACATCGTCACGATGCGCGGCGATGGCCAGGACGTCCAGAGATTGAACGTCGAGAGATTGGCCGTTTGACGGCCGACTGGGGGGAAGGAAAGACATGTCAGTCCAGATTCCCCTGCTCGATCACGACATTCTCCCGCACGATCAGCCGGTGGGCCGCCATTTCCTTCAGCGTAGGCAGCACGCGGCTCACGTGCTCATCGGTATCGACGAAGGTGATGATCACCGGCAACTTGCCTCCGGCTTCCACCAGATGCGACGTTTCCACGCGATGCCGCCCCAGAAATCCAGCCACGCAGTGGATCGCCGTGGCCGCGTAGACATTTTCCGTGCGCAGGTAATTGAGAATTTCCATGTGCAGCGGCCGGCGATGCCACTGGTCGGCTTCGTTCAGATAGAGGGTGACTTGTACTGCCATCGCATTAGGCATTTTACTCGCGAAAGTTATTACTCGCGAACCTCCTGTGGTGAATCTCCCACTCGTGAATTCCTACTCGCGGAGCTCTTTGGAAATTTCCCATTCCCGCCGCAACATCCCGTACAACTCCAGATCGACGAACTGATCCCACTTGCGGATGTGCTCGCGCTGGCAGCCTTCGTGCCGCATGCCCAGTTTCACCAGAATCCGTCCGGAGGCTGCGTTGGGCTTGAAATGCGAAGCGAAAATGCGGTGCAGATTTAGTGTTTCAAATCCATAGCCCAGCATCGCCCGGGCCGCTTCGGTGGCGTAGCCGTTGCCCCAGAAGGGCACGCCGATCCAGTAGCCCAGCTCGGCGTGCTGGTGTTGGAACGCAAACCGCAGCCCAACCCCTCCGATCAGCCGTCCATTTAAAGGTCCGTCGCTGAGCAGCGTAACGGCGACCCGGGTCTCGCTCCCGTCACTGATTCTGACCAGAAAGTCACGCGCGTCCTGCTCGGTGTAAGGATGCGGGATACGCAGCGAGTTGGCCGCCACTTCGCGCGCGCCGATCAATGGCAGCAACTGCGGAATGTCGGCGTCGCTGTAGGGGCGCAATCGCAGTCGCGCGGTCTCGAGCGTAGGCGGAGACTGCATGTTCAGAGCGCCCGCGCCAGCGCTATGCCGGCCAACGCACTGCCCAGGCACAGCAGGTTGTTGCTGAGGACGTTGGTTAGCATCAACCCCCACTGACCATGCTCGAAATAGGCCATGCTCTCGAACGCGTAGCTGGAAAATGTAGTGAATGACCCGCAGAAGCCGATTACGACTAGCAGTCGCCAGCGCGGGTCCACCAGCACGCGCTCCGTGGTCCATATCACGAAAAAGCCCACAATGAAGCTGCCGATAACGTTGATTGCGAGCGTCCCATAAGGGAAGGTCGAGCCGAATTCCCTGGCCGCGAGACGGCTGATTAGATATCTCAGGTTAGCGCCGACAATAGCGGCGACGGATATGGCGAGGAAATCTTTCACGACGGAGCTCCCTACAAAACGGGATTCGATTCTGTAGGAGTTATCAGCCTGGGCGCATAAGGGACGCTGGCGGTTGTGGCGAACTCCATCGCCGTACTTATTTTCTACCACAAGGCAAGCCAGAGGTCACCGGCATTTAGCAATTGGCAGTTAGCATTCGGCCACCCCGGGCCTCGAGGAATCCGCTGCGAAAACGATGCTGACGAAATGCCGAATACTAGATGCTAATTGCTGATTGCTGATTGACCTCATTTCTTTCTTTCCACCAAATATCGAGCCAGCTCCTTTAAGGGCTCTGCCTGCTCGCCGAAGCTGTCCAGTTCGGCGAATGCCTGGTTCACCAGTGCATCCGCCCGGCTCAGCGACCCTTCAATCCCAAACAGCGCCGGGTAGGTGACCTTCTCAGAGGCGGTGTCTTTGCCGGCGGTCTTGCCCAGTTGCTCCGAGGTCTGGGTTACGTCGAGTACGTCGTCGACGATCTGAAAGGCCAGGCCAATCGCCAATCCAAACGCCCGCAACTTCGCGACCTGGCTATCTTTCGCTCCGGCATAGATCCCGCCACTCACCAGGCTCGCCGTGATCAGCGCCGCAGTCTTGGAGCGATGAATATATTCCAGCATCTCCGCCGTTGGCCGCGAGTGTTCCGCTTCCAGGTCGACCACCTGCCCGCCGATCATGCCGTCGATCGTTCCCGTGCCGTGGGCGATCTCCTCAATAATCCGCACCCGCGCCTCCGCCGGACACTTCAGCCGCGCCAGAACTTCATAAGCCTGCGTTTGCAGCGCATCTCCGGCCAGGATCGCGATGGCTTCGCCAAATACCTTGTGACACGTCGGCCGCCCGCGCCGCAGATCGTCATTGTCGAGCGCGGGCAAGTCGTCATGAATCAGCGAATAGGTGTGCAGCATTTCGAGCGCCGCGCCCAGCTCTTCAATGCCCGCCGGCAATGATCCCGCCACCATCCGCCCGGCTTCCATGCAGAGCACCGGCCGCAGGCGCTTTCCGCCCGCAAACACACTGTGGCGCATCGCCTTGTGAATCGATTCCGGATGCTCCGTCTCCAGCGGAATCAGCCGGTCGAGAGCGGCGTCAGTCAACTGCCGTCCTTGTTCGAGTGTCTGGCTGAGCATGAAGCAGTGAGTATAACAAGGCGGAGGAATCCCAGTGGCGAACGCCAATGCGGTTGGTAATGAATTGGCTTAAGCAATATTTATTTTGTCGTTCCGAACCGGGCCGAAAGCGCGGTGAGGAACCTTCTGTTCGCCAGGGCAGACATCAGATTTCTCGTCTTTCGGCAAAAGATAAAATCTAAGCCGAAGCGCTCCGTGACAACGCCAGGCTGCGCAGAACCGAAGTCAGCACATGCCGCACATCATCCGCGGGGCACACATCGCTCGCGCCGGCGGCAAGCGCGGCCATCCACATTTCTTCGTCCGGAACACGATGCGTGCACACGATAGGCAAGGTAGGGAAGTCGCGGTGCAGGCTCTCGACATCAGCCAGCAGCCAGTGCTCGAGGTTGAGAACCACGGCTTCAGGATGGGTTCGGGTCAGGTCATCCCGCAATTCCTCGCGGGAGCGGGTTACGTGCACGGAAAAATGAGAACGGAGTCCACCGGCCAACGACCTGGCAACTCCAGGATTGCTCTCGAGAAGAACTACACTTTGAGTCATACTTCCCCCTCTTCAACCGCTGTAAACGGCAGAAGTAAACGGCGGACGTCAAACTTTGAAGCCAACGGCGGACGTCGACAACCGATTAGGGCTGCGGGGTGGCTTGGGAAACCACGACTCCACAGACATCTACAGATTTCGAATCGCGGCCAGAAATCCGCACACTTACCGTCGTGCAGGCAACTTTTCCGTCAGCGCTTCGAATGGTTCAGCCTGAAGCTTCCCGTTTTTCTTCAGCAGAATTTCAACTTTTCCTTCCGCCTGCTCCAGTTCATTGCGGCAGGCGGAAGAAAGCTGCATGCCTTCTTCGAACAGTGTCAGAGACGTCTCCAAAGGGACTTCTCCCTTTTCCAGTTCCTGAACAATTTTCTCCAGCCGCTGGAGGCACTCTTCAAACTTAGGCAACGGGGTTTTCGCTCCGTCCACTATTGTAATGCAACTATTTCGAAGAAGTGTCCAGTCTTTTTCATGGGAATGATCGAAATAACGGACGAGTTATTCCCGCGGCGGGAAGCGTTTCGTGAATCAACTGGAAGGCGCTGATGGGAACCAGATCCCAAGGGACAGAAACTGCCGGAGGCTTACGTTCCCAGAGCCTCCAGCACATCCACGGCCGAGCTGTAGCGCCCCTGCGGCGCGCTGATCTGCGCTCCCTGGGCCATCTGCTTGGCGGCGATCAACATTTCTCGGGCGATCGCCACGCCCTCGGCCCGCGCCAATTCCGGAGTTTGAGCCCGCGCCATGCGCTCGAGAATCGCGTCGGGCACCGAGACCCGCAGTTCATTCTTCATGAATTCTGCATTGCGCACGCTCACCAGCGGCCATATTCCGGCCACGACCGGAATCCGGCAATTCGCCTTCTCCAGCCGCTCCAAAAAGTTCTCCAGCAGTCGCAGGTCAAACACCGGCTGCGTCACCGCATACTCCGCCCCAGCCTGGACTTTGTATTCGAACCGGCGAATCTCCTCGTCCAGGTCCGTCAGTCCCGGGTTCGCGCCCACGCCGATCACAAAGCCAGTTCCTGCGCCAATCGGATTTCCGCCCAGATCGAGCCCGCGGTTCAGGTTGTGCACAATGTTGACTAGGCCGATGGCGTCCACATCGAACACGGCGGTCGCATCCGGATAATTCCCCATCTTCGGCGGATCGCCCGTAATGCAGATCAGGTTCTTGATCCCGACCGCGGCCGCTCCCAGCAGATCGCTCTGAATGCACAGCACATTGCGATCGCGGCAGGTGTAGTGCAGAATCGCGTCAATGCCCACTTCGCGCTGAATAAGCAGCGACAGCGCCTGGTTACTCATGCGCGCCGATGCCCGCGGACTGTCCGGGATGTTCACCGCATCCACGCCCACCGACTTCAAGAACCGCGCCCCCTCGACTTCCTTCGCAACGTCAATCCCCTTCGGAGGCACGATCTCGACCATGGTGACAAACTCGCCGCGCGCCAGTTTCTTGCCCAGAAGGGAACGACTCTCCAGCGGCACGACTGGAGCTGCCGACGGCGCAGCTTGTCCGCCCGCCACATGGCCGGCCCCGGCCTTGCTTCGGGCCTCACCCACCCGCAGAGCTGACTTCATTACCCGAATATGTTCCGGAGTCGTTCCGCAGCACCCGCCCACCAGCCGCACTCCAGCCGCAACGAATTTGCGCGCGTAACTGGCCATGTACTCCGGCGAGCACAAATAAATGTTCCTGCCATCCACCGACCGAGGAATACCTGCGTTGGGCTGGGCCGCCAGCGGCAGGGAAGTCGCCGCCCGCACTTTCTCCATCGCGTCCAGCATGGCGACCGGACCCACGCTGCAGTTGCAGCCAATCACGTCCGCTCCCCACTCCTCAAGCTTGGCTACAAATGTCTGCGGATCGGAACCGTCAAGGCAGTTGCCGTCTTCATCAATCGTAACTTGCGCCACGATCGGCAATGACGCGCTGACGTCCTTGGCCGCCAGCAGTGCCTGGTGGATCTCTTCCAGATATCCAAACGTTTCCAAAATCAGCAGATCAACCCCGCTATCGACCAACACCTGAATTTGCTCGCGGAAGGCGTCGCGGGCTTCCTGGAACGAGGTCTTTCCCAGGGGTTCAATTCTGGTACCCAGCGGGCCAACCGATCCTGCGACCCATACATCGAAGCTTTTGGCGGCTTCGCGAGCCAGCCGCGCGCCCGCTCGATTAATATCGCCGACTTTGTCGGCCAAACTGTGCCGGCCCAAGCGGAAAGAGTTGCCCCCGAAAGTATTGGTTTCAATAATCTCGGCTCCGGCCTGCAAATACTCGTGATGAATGCCGCGAATCAGGTCGGGCTGTGACAGGTTCAGTTCGTCGTAAGACCGGTTGATGAAGATGCCTTTCGAGTAGAGCAGCGTCCCCATCGCGCCGTCACACAGCACGGGGGATTGCTTGATTCGGGCAAGAAAGTCGGCCGCCATATTTCTGAGAATACAGGATGAAGAGCGGTTCGCGCATCTCGGTCAAACTCGCGAGGAAGTGCTCACGAAGCGAAAATATCCGTGTGCGATGCCGCAGGGGCGCGCATGGAGTCATGTTCGCGGTCTGTTATAATCCAGCATTTCATAACTAAATCTCCCTTTTTCATGTTGTTAGGAGCCGGTCATTTGCAGAAAAGCCTGGAGAGAAGCACGCAGAGAAGCCTGAAAAGAAGCATGCCGAGTCTGAAGCGACGCATTCTTGTTCCTGTGCTTGGATTGTGCGCCAGCCTGAGCCTTTTTTCCTGCAGCAGCAGCAAGCCTAAAGACCCGCCGAGCGGCCTGCCGGATCGCGTACTGGCTTCGCAGGGAGTCACTTCGACGACCGATTTTGGCGGCGTGTACATTATCGATGCCTACAACGATACGATTCCGCGGAATGCCCGCATCGGTACCGGAAATTCCCCGGGGCTCATCGCGGTAACGCCGAGCTTGAATCTGGCCGCGACCTTCGATGCGGCCAGTACGACCGTTTACGTGATCAACACCGCCACGGAAAGCGTGCTCGGAAGCGTCCGCCTTCCCGCGCCTACCTCCAGCATGGTGTTTCCGACGGCCAATCCGACCGGATATGCCGCGGTTCCCGGCGCCACCGTCACCGGCTACTCTTTCCTCGGCGCTGTCGAGCTTATGAATTTCACCGCCAGTCAGCTCACTTCGATTGCGGTCAACAACGTACAAACCGTGGTTTCGAATTCGGGCGGCAGCCAGCTCCTGGCATTCAGCAACAATTCCGACTCCGTCGCCGTGGTCTCGCCGGCAGCGGCCGTGCCTCCGGTGGATTTGAGCTGCCTGTCGGGCACTTCCAACGCCGTCTGCACCGTCGTGCCGGGCTTCGACCGGCCCGTTTACGCCGTCATCAACGGGAATACTGCCTACATTCTGAACTGCGGTCCGCAGTGTGGCGGGGTTATGGCCAGCGTCATGGTCTTCGACCTGCCGAGCCTGACCATTACCAAAACCATCCCCGTGGACGCCGCCACCTGGGCGCTGCTCAACGGCCCAACGCTCTACGTGGCCGGCACTTCACCCACCAACAATGCCTGCACCGGCGAGACCACTGCGGCCACCACCTGCGGCCGCCTCGACATTATCGACACTACGTCCGGCACAGTGACGGACAGTGCCGTTATTACCGACGGCTACCACGACCGCATGGACTTCAACGTTGTCGGCCAGCTTTTCATCGGATCGCACGACTGCACCAACATTGGCAATGTCAGCTATCCTGTCGGGGAAGTCCGCGGCTGTCTTTCCATCTTCAATGTTGCGAACAACTCTGTATTCATTCCGCCCGATAACGGCGACGTCAACGGCCTGCAGGGTTTCAGCACCCGCACCATTGAGTATGTGGCCCAGGGCGGAGCCCTGCGCGTCTACGACACCACCACGGATGCCCTTCTGATTACCGACTTCATTCCCGAAGGCACCATCGAACTCGTAGGCTACGTAGGCGACGTGAAGGCGATCGATTTCTTCTAGCGGGGCTGCCGGCTGACCGCCGCTCAAAACGCTGCCTGAGTCAGAACGGTGATACCTCGTCCTTGATCTTACTTGGAAGAAGAAGTTCTTCCTTCGAGGATGCATAGCTCATGACAGACTGGTTCGCGCGCCCCGTCCTACACGTGGCCGACGTTGAGGCCTCGCTAGGCTTTTACCTGAACCGGCTCGGCTTCACGAGCCCCTGGCGCTACGAAGAGGACGGCAGAGTGCACGTCGCACAGGTCGACAGGCAGGGCTGCGCCCTCATCCTGGCCGACACCTGGCCGGAGAAGATTGGCAAGGGGCTGATGTTCATTTCCCTGAACGTCGAGCCCGAGACGCAGATTGCCGCGTTGAACGCGCTACGCGCGGAACTCGAAGCCAAGGGCGTTTCAGTCAAGGATGGTTCGTGGGGCTACCGGCTTCTGGTAGTCGACGACCCCGACGGCAATCAGCTCTTCTTCAACTACCCGAGCGAGACTGCTTCCGGCAAAATTGCTGGAGATGAAGCGTAAGCGTCCAGTCTCGACTCCCCGGGACGTGCGACAACAGCGGCGCTTTCTTAGCCCAGCCAGCTTACCTGCTCGGCTCCAGCACCAACCGGTGTGCCTTGGCCGCGTCCACGGCTTTCGTGCTGAACGGCAAAGTGAACGTCGTCCCTCCGTACCACGCCTTCCATTGATCCATGTAGTAAGGGCTGAGAAAATTTCCGCCCTGCCCGGTCACAAGATTCAACGTGGACTGGTCCAGGTCCGCCAGATTCGCCGTGAACCGCTCCGACGGCCCGTGATGTCGCGTCACCGCCTTCACGGTATATCCGCTGCCCGACTGCTCCTGCACTCCCGGTCCCGACCAACGCCGGATCAGCGGAATTTTTCCCAGGATCGGATGCTGGATCTCCACGGCATTGAACGCGCCCCAGCGCCACGATGCCAAGTCACTGGGCGCTCCCGGACCATTGACGGCTGCATCTACGGCCGCAGTCAGCAGTTCGTCATAATTGGGATATTTGTCCGGCAGCCAGCGCTGGGGCCGATGCAACAGAATGTTTTCCAGCCACACCGAACGCATCTCCCACGAATAAGTCTTCCAGCTTAGGAGGTCGTCATCTTTTATCGAATCCGTGGAATCGGCGGCTGCGCTTCCCAGCTTTGGCTCGAGCAGTAACCGGCGTAACTCGACGATCGAATTCTCCGCAATCGTCGGCGCAGCTGACGAAGCTTGCATGCGGCCATCCCAACTGCGCATCAGGTCCGCGGCTTGCTTGGCGCGGGCCGAGGCCTTGGACGCGTGGTCGACCGCATACACAAAGCGCTCGGCCGCGAACAATTCCGCTTCGGACTGAACGTCAGTTTGCAGCGCCAGCATGTCGGCCGGCGAAAACTGACGCCCCGACTCCAGCACATGATAAATGCGCGCCGTGCGCCACGGAGCCTCCCATTCCATGCTGACCGAATTCGGATAATCGTCCGGTGTAATTCGTCCGTTTGCCGTCGCAATAATTCCCGATGGTGGGTTATAAACGCTGGGCAACTTCTCAAACGGGATAAAGGAAGTCCACTCGTGCGCGTCGTCAGCGCCGCTCACTGGCAGGCTGCCATCCCCCGCCGCGCGGATCGGAACTTTGCCAGTCGTCTGATATCCGATATTTCCATCGATGTCGGCGTACACCACGTTTTGCCCCGGTTCATCCAGCATCGAGAACGCACGCCGAAACTCATCCCAGTTCTGGGCGCTATCCACGTCGAAGAAAGACATCCTGAACCCGTCGTAAAGCGTCCAGCGCAGCGCCAGCGGCCGGGTTTCGCCCGGTACGATCTCCGTGATGATCGGGCCGTGGCGCGTAATCTTCACATCCACGTTCACGTCCGGCTCACCCTTGATGTGAATGATTTCGCTGCGGTGCTCCGGCTGCACCCACCCGCTCGGAGTCTGATACTCCCCCCGCGCGTTGAAATTCTCAATGTAAACATCGGTCACGGTCGGCCCGACGTTGGTGAACCCCCACGCAATCCGCTGATTGTGCCCCACGATCACATAGGGCACGCCCGGCAGCGAGACGCCCGCAACATCCAGTGCGCCCGAGTGCAGGTGCGCCTCATACCAGAGATTCGGCATCACATGGCCCAGGTGCATATCATTCGAGAGCAGCGGCTTGCCCGTTACCGTATGCGCTCCCGAAACCACCCAATCGTTCGATCCGTTCACCGGCAGACCCTCGCCCGGCAAAGCTTCAGACAAAGCTTCCGGTGCCATCGGCAGAACTTTTCTCTGCGTCACCGAGTTATCCGGCGAATCATCGTCGTCATCGTCATCGGAGTCGCCGGCATTGCTGTCCGGCTCCTGCAAGTCCTCGCGCATCACCGTCGGCGGACGATCGTGCCACGAACGGTTCACATACAAGTCCGCAGTCAGTTCCGGCCCAAGTTTGGCCAGAATCTTCTCGCGGCTGAGCGCGTCGTAAAAATAGTGATAGTTCAAATCCTTGACCATCTGATTGCCGATGACCACCGAATCCTCGGCCAGCCACGGCTTTGGCGCATAACGCAGGATGCGAAATTCAATCGGCAGCCGGTCGCCATGCGTCCCGATGAATGCATTCACCCCGCGCGCATAAGCTTCGTAAAATCGGCGATCCCGTTCGCCGGCCAGCGCCAGAGATTTCTTGGCCGCCGCCCGCAAGCCCAGAATCCGCTGCTCGCGGTCCAGCTTCAAAGTGTCCTTGCCCAGAATCTCGGACAGCTCGCCACTGCCGAAGCGGCGCATCACGTCCATCTGCCATAGCCGGTCCTGCGCCGTGACATACCCCTGCGCGAAAAAAAGATCATCGAGAGTGGCCGCTTCAATGGTGGGTACGCCGTGACCGTCGCGCGTCACCGTGACCCCACCCGAAAGTCCGGTCAGCTGTATTCGTCCGTCGAGTTGGGGAAGTGCCGCGCGCGCTACGTGGTACGCATAGGCCGCCACTCCCGCCAGACTTGCAAGCACCGCCAGCAGCAGCCACACGAGTACGCGGATAACTGGCGAATGGCGCGACCTGGGTGGGCTGATCTCTGCGAAGGTACTCATAAGGAATCTTTTGATTCTAATCCAGCGATTGTATCCCGCGCCTTCGCAGGTCTGTGCGCGAGTCTCGGAGGGACGGCACAAGGCGCCTCATGCGCGGCGCTGAAAATGAATTTCATTTTCAAGATTCCGGATGATATTCTTGACCACGTTATCCTGAAAGTGCTGTCCTGACTGAGTTCCCTTAAACCCGGTTTCCCATGCTGCAAAAGCGCATCGATGATCAGCCCACCATCTCCCGCCAGATGGTCCGCGAAGCCCAGGAGATTCTTCACCGGCATCTCAAGGGCGTCGGCCTGAAACAGACGGCGCAGCGCGACGCCATTCTTCGCGCCTTCCTCGAAACCCGCGACCATCTTTCCACGGATGAACTGCATCGCCTGGTACAAAAAAGAGACGCCCGCATCGGCTATACCACCGTCTACCGCACCCTGAAGCTACTGGCCGAATGCGGACTGGCCAGCGAAGTCGCCTTCCATGACGGCATTGCCCGCTACGAGCACCAGTACAACCGCCGCAGCCATCACCACATGGTCTGCACCAGCTGCGGCGGTTCCGTCGAATTCTTTTCTCAGGAAGTAGGCCGCCTCGAACAGGAGATTGGCAGCAAATACAACTACCTCACTACTCGTCACACCTTTCAGATCTATGGAGTCTGCGAAGACTGCCGCAAGAAGAACAATACTCACCGGCCACTGTGACGGCCCTGCTGTTGAAGAGCAAACGCGCTCAGCGCAGCAGCATCGCCCCCGGTGCCAGCAGATCAAACGGATGCATGGGAAGATTTCGAGCGATTCCAAACAGAATGATCACGGCGCACAGAGCGCGTATCCAGCCCGCCCGCAAGAATGGCTGCGGCAGTCCTCGTCCACGCAGTTCGAAGAGCGCAAACGACGCCAACCCGTAGGTTAGAAACGGCAGCAGAACCACGGTCAGCGGATTCAGCGCCCACGCCTCCCGCAGGTTCCCATGCAGCAGTTGATGGATCGCCCGCAACGATCCGCAACCTGGGCAATACCATCCCGTTAAATAGCGGAGCGGACACGGTGGGAATATTCCGGACGTGGCCGGATCGAAAAGCTCCAGCAGCACCAAACCCGCGCCCAAAGCCGCGAGTGCTGCCACGAATAACGCCGGCCACCGGCTCACCGGCAGCTTGGCCATGCGGGCGCCCGTTACATTAACGCGAATGGATGCCACTCAGAACTCCTACCATGATCAGAAGAATATATATCGCGACGACGGCGACTCCGAGTCCGGCCGAGATCAAACACCACATCTTCGCGTTGTTGGACGCCAGTTGTGCCCCAGCAAAATCGCCCGACTGCAACTTGGCATTCACCTGTGCGGCGTAAACGATGGCCGGAATTCCCGCCGGCAGGCAGCAGAAAACCGTCGCCAGAATGGCGAATACCAGATAGTTCTGCACCGCGACAGCCGGCGGCGGAATTGTCCCGCTTATCTGTAAAGGAGCCGCCGGAGCCGCTGCTTGCAAGCTCCGGCCGCATTGTCCGCAGATTACAGCGGTGTCTGGATTATTCGCTCCGCATTGTGCACAAAACATTCATTTCCTCCTTAAGAAATTGTCGCCAAGCTTACTGCAGCGGGGTGCCGTTCTCCACGCAACCCCGCACCGAGCCGCCAGAGTCCACTTTGATCAAACCTGATTCGTCTGAGCAAAAGGCTCGCACTCCACTCTGATTTGCCGCCGCCGGATACGCCACTACCTGGTAACTCACGTTCGCCCCGCTCTCCGGCCCCGCCGCGCATGCCTGGAGTTCGAATACGTATCCAGTTTTTCGCCCGCTGAGCAGCGCGCCATCGATCAACTGATTCAGGTCCGACAGCGAGCAAGTGTACCCCTTGTCAGGATGGGCATGAGAGTAATTGATCTCCGCCACACTCAAGGTACGCACCGAAGCTACCGCGGACGACTCATTGGCTGCCATTCGCGCCCGCAGCAGGTTTGGGATCGCGATGGCGGCGATGATCAGGATAGGAATGATCGACAACCCCGCATAGCCGAAAACCAGGCCCGTGATTGCCAACCCGCTTCCCCCAAGTCGCCCGGCGCTTTTGCGGATATCCGACAACGAGAGATGCCCGAGGATTACCGCCGCAATTGCCGAGGGTGGGAAAGGAAAAAGAAGCCCGAAGATCAGGCTGGCAATAGCCTTCCCGCTGGTCTCCGCAGGGCGCGCGAGAGCGGGCGGCTGAGCGCTGCTCGCAGGCGTCTCCGCAAGGCCCGAAGGCGTGACCTTTCCGCAGACCCGGCAAAACTTGTCCTCTGCGGCTACGCTGTTCCCGCAGGCGGCACAGAATGAGGCCATTCCACCCTCCTCGCGCGGCGAAACGTTTCCGCTTCGCGCCGGAATTGGCACGAAACATACTACCCGTCCGTTCCGGCGTCAATCTGCAAGTGAAAACATGGCCCAAGCGAACCCATTTGCCGCCTGCTCCGCGTTTTTGATATGGTCCCCACAATGGATGAGCCGAATATCCCGGTGGCATCGTGCCCAAAGTGCGCTGCGCAAATGCCCGGGACGGCCGCCTTTTGTCCCAGTTGCGGCCAGACTATGCAGCCCGAAACTCGCGCCCGCGGCTCGGTTGGGGCTCTCCCTGAGAATATCGCCGGCGTGCTGGCGTATTTCACGTTCATCCCCGCGGTTGTCTTCCTGGTCCTCGAACCCTTCAGCAAGAATCGCTTCGTGCGCTTCCATTCTGTTCAGTGCCTTCTGCTGTGGGCTGCGGCGATCCTGTTCGCGATTGCCCTTAAGCTCGCCAGCGTGGTTCTGTTCATCATCCCGGTGCTGGGACCGCTGCTGGTTTATCTGGTCTCCACCGTGGTCGCGCTCGCCGCGGTCGTCATCTGGTTCGTTCTGGTAGTCAAGGCCTTTCAAGGAGAGATGTTTAAACTGCCGCTACTCGGCGGCTTTGCCATGCAGCAAGCCGAAAACTCCTAGACGCTTTCCGCCGCGTTCAAATTCCTGATTGCATTACCTTAGCCTTTTTGGTACTTTGCCGCAGCGTCGTTGGAAGCGGGCTTGCGCAGACTGTGGGCAGCATTCTTCGCAACATTATGACTGATTGCGAAATGACTGATCGCGAACGACGCTGAGGAGGTTCCATGGCTTTCTGTAATACGTGTGGCGCACAAATCGCGGACGGCACCACCATGTGCGCGGCCTGCGCCGGTCGGGTCGCAACCGCTCCCGCCGTGCCCCAGGCGAGCGTAAACATCGGAGGCATGGCCGACAATGTGGCGGGAATGCTGGCTTACATCACTATCATTCCGGCGATCGTCTTCCTGGTCGTGGAACCTTACAACAAGAATCGGTTCGTCCGGTTCCACGCGTTCCAGTCTCTGTTTTTCGCCGTGGCGTGGACAGCCCTGTGGATCGCGCTCAGCATTGTTGCCCATATCCCTATACTGGGTTGGCTGACCGTCCTGATTTGGCCGCTGGTCGGCCTCGCGGGTCTGGTCATCTGGATCATGCTTCTGCTGAAGGCGAATCAGGGGCAAATGTGGAAGCTGCCCCTCATCGGCGACATGGCCGAAAAGCAGGCGAACGCGCTTTAAGAATGGAAAACCATTAACCACGAAGTGACACGAAGGAAAGACACGCAAAAGAAGTCCTTCGGGATACTTCGTGTCCTTTGTGGTCATCGCTTTCTGTTTCCGGCGCCGAACTTGCCCGGTGCGAGGAACACCCGCGCTTGACTTTCTTCCTGTAAGCTGTCAATCCTATTAGCTTTTACCCGCGTCCCAATCCCACGCCGGCTGCGTGGTTTTCGGCCGGCGGGAATCTGTTGTGCGATTGGGGCGATTCTTGCGAGTTCGCGTTTTCTATCACGACAAATGTTTTGACGGAGCTTGTTCCGCCGCGCTGTTTTCCCGTTTCTACCGCGAACGCGTTCGCGGCGATGCCGAATTCGTCTTCACCGGCCTGGTCCACCGAGCCGGGGCGCTGTTCGACGAGAAGCAATTCGATGGCGATGAGAACGCCATCGTCGACTTCAAGTACTCCAGTTCGCCCAAAATTACCTGGTGGTTCGATCATCATGAGAGCGCGTTCCTCTCACCGGCCGACGCCGAGCATTTCGAGCAGGATCAGAGCAACCGCAAATTTTACGACCCGGATTTCAAGTCCTGCACCAGTTTCATCGCCATGATCGCGCAGCAGCGCTTCGGCTTTGATCCTTCGCCCATGGCCGATCTGGTGCACTGGGCCGACATCATCGACGGCGCCCTCTACCCTGACGCCAAGACCGCCGTTGCCATGGAAGCGCCCGCCATGAAGCTGACCATGGTCATTGAATCGGCGCCCGACCACGGCTTCGTCCCTAATCTGATTCCTCTGCTCGCCACCAAGTCATTAGCCGAGATTCTCGAAGAACGCTTCGTCGCCCCGCTGCTTCCGCCCCTGCTCAAGCGTCACGAACTTTCCATCGGAATCCTCGAACAGCGCACCGAGTGCAAAGACGCCACGATTTTCTTTGACGTCAGCGACCATAATCTCGAGGGCTACAACAAATTCATCCCCTACTACCTGCATCCCGAGTCGGTCTACAGCGTGGGTCTCAGCAAGAGCAGTTTCCGTGTGAAGGTTTCCGTGGGATCGAACCCGTGGGCTCCACAGCCGCCCGAAGTGAACCTGGCCCGCATCTGCGAGCGCTACGGCGGCGGTGGTCACGCCCGCGTAGGTGCGATCTCGTTTAACCCGAACCAGCACGCCGCAGCCATCAAAGCGTCGCGAGAAATCGTCGCCGAACTGCGAGCTGCCATTCGTCAAAAAAGTAACCCTTGAAACCGGGTCCATTTCTCGCGCCCTTCGCGAGAAGGGAGTCTGTCACTGTTTCTCCGCACTCAACCGTGATACTCTGCCTTGAGTCATCGCCAGCATTCATGCGCCAGCCCGGAACCAAGCTTGATGCACATCGTCGCCAGCGGCGCGTGCTCCGGGCCGTCGCTGGATTCGAATTCTTCAAGGGCTCCTTCGTTGTGCTGATGGGTTTGTGTGCGCTTGCCCTGGTGCACAGAGATGTCTGGCTCTACGCGGAAAGCCTGCTCGCCCTTCTCCACATCAGTACCGATCGCCGTTCCGCCCAGATGTTTCTCGACTTTGCCGACCGGGTCACCGACGCGCGATTGTGGGCCGCGGCCCGCATCGCTTTCGCTTATGCAGCGCTGCGCTTCATTGAAGCCTATGGCCTGTGGAAGGGGCGCACCTGGGCCGAGTGGGTGGCCCTGGTGTCCGGCGCTCTTCTGCTTCCGCTAGAGATCCGCGAGCTCATGCGCGGTGTGACCGCCTGGCGTTGTTTTTTGTTTATCGCCAACATGGCGGTCGTGCTCTACATGCTTTACGTCATCCGCAACAACCGCCGCGAGCGAGCCGCAGCCGCTCTGGGTGCGGAAGGCTAAAAGCTCACCCGCAAAGTACTGACTGCGAGACAGTTGTCGGGAATGCCAGCCTTTCGGATGGCCCACACGGCCCCTGCAAACTTTAGGCACATTACTACCGTGCCTGCCACGGTCGAGCCATTTTCAAGAATGCTCGTCCCGTAGGAAACTGTTCTCACATCATGGCAGCCGATTCCAATACGCCTACGGGCAAAGACAGCCTGAAAGTCGAGAAGCTCTCACTTCTCCTCTTAACTCTCTGCATCGCGGCTCTTGTCTACGTGCTGGTCGCGCGGCCTTTCTAGCGGCTCCTGACAGCACTTCGTCAGCTCTTCGCGTGGAGACCTCCGAAACCCTTACCAGAAGCCGGAATTGGAGTCTAACGACTCTGGCGAGCAGCCCGATTTCGGTTCATAATCAAAGCCGGAACGCGATCCTTTTCCCGGAGGCCCTATGCGTCTCGCGACCCTCTTTTGCTGGTTGACCGCGCTGGCTGGCATCGGCGCCGCCCAAGATACAAACTTTTCGTCCGGACCTCAATACCTCGTCACCGGCAGCTCGCCCATGTTCCTCCACTCCATCGCCACGCCTTCAATGTCGCTCGAACCTTCCCTTCCCGAGCTGCCAAGCCTGCCGCAAATCGGACCAGCAGTCATCGATCAAGCTTACGTGGCGAATCCTGAACTCCAACATGTCGCCAATCTGTTCCCGATCTATTACGGCTATCCGATCCCCAGCGTGGTCGAGATCACCTCGGCCGAGTTGCCCAGTGAGCTGCCCGCGAGCATCACCGACGCCGGCGTCACCGGATTCACTACGGCACAGTCCCTGCGCGAGCGCGGATACGGCGTACCCCTCGGCGACACCGCCACGTTCTGGAAGGCGCGCAAGCGTCCCGCCGCCCATGTCTACACCAACGCCGACGTCCAGCGCCTGCACGCCAGCTAGTTCGCACTGGGCAACTAATTGAGCGCGGGTGCCCCATTTCTCGCGTCTTTTGCGAGAAGTGGGGATTTTGCCGGAAGCCGTGTCGCGGTTCGCACCGAGGGTGAAAGCGCCGCCCGGCAACATCCGGTTGCGCCGTGTTAGCCTGAATCCATCTCGATCCTCACAAGGAATTCATGCCTGACCCCAATCCTTCACCTCTCGACTTGCAGGCCATCGCAAAACAAGTCATGCAGAGCCACGGTTTCAACCCGGACTTTCCTCCCCAGGTTCCGCAACAACTGGCCGACCTGAAAGCCCATCCGCCGCAAATCGCCGCGTCGGGCGACATCCGCGATCTGCGGAATCTGTTGTGGTCATCCATCGACAACGACACTTCGCGCGATCTCGATCAGATCGAAGTTGCCGAGCGCGCCTCCAATGGCGACGTGAAAATCATGATTGGCATCGCCGACGTGGATGCCTTTGTCCCCAAGCAGTCCGCCATCGACCAGCACGCCGCCCGCGAAACGACGACCGTCTATGCCGGAGTTCGCAACTTTCCCATGCTGCCCGAGGAACTTTCCACGGCCAAGACTTCGCTGCTCGAAAATCAGGATTGCCTGAGCGTCGTGATCGAATTCGTGGTCGATGCCGCCGGAATCGTGAACTCACCCAGCGTCTATCGCGCGGTCGTCCACAACAAGGCGCAACTGCAATACAACTCCGTGGGCGCGTGGCTGGAAGGGAAGTCTCCTGCGCCCCCGAAGCTCGCGGCTTCCAATGATTTGCAGGCCCAACTAAAACTGCAGGATGAAGTCGCACAGAAGCTAAAGAACCAGCGCTTTCAGCACGGCGCACTCAGCCTGCAGACCGACGAACTCCAAGCCCTGATGGTCGACGATCGGGTCATCGACGTTGTGAACCAGCAGAAAAACCGCGCTACTGAATTGATCGAAGACTTCATGGTGGCCGCCAACGGCGTGGTCGCTCGTCTGCTGGAGAAGGTTTCGTCGCTGCGCCGCATCGTGCGCACGCCCAAGCGCTGGGACCGCATCGTGCAGCTAGCCGCCGCCAGCAAGGAGAAACTTCCGGCGCAGCCGGATTCCAAAGCGCTGAATGATTTCCTGCTGCGGCGCCAAGCCGCCGATCCCGATCACTTCGCCGATCTTTCCCTGGCCGTGATCAAGCTCATTGGCCCCGGCGAGTATGTTCTCGAGCGCGCGGGCGACGTCGCTCCCGGACACTTCGGCCTGGCGGTGCGCGACTACACCCACTCTACCGCGCCCAATCGCCGGTTCGTCGATATCGTCACCCAGCGTCTGCTCAAGGCTTTCCTGACGGGCCAGAAGAATCCTTACTCCGATGACGAACTCACCGCCGTTGCTGCCAACTGCACGGAAAAAGAAGACGCCGCCAAAAAAGTAGAACGCGAAATGTCCAAACGGCTCGCCGCCCTGGCCATGCAGCACCGCATCGGCGAAGTCTTCGACGCCATTGTCACCGGCGTCACCGAGAGCGGAACCTTCGTACGGGTTATGCAGCCTCGGCTCGAGGGCCTGCTCGCGCAAGGCGCGCAAGGGCTCGATGTCGGCGACAAGCTCCGCGCCAAGCTCATCCGCACTGACGTCCAACGCGGCTACATCGATTTCGCGCGCGCCTAGCGATCTGAGCGACCGACTGGGCCCGCTCTTCCGTCCCTACCCGCTATTCACCGTTGCACCACGCGAGTTATTACCCGCCTGCTAATCCGCAAGCTAAGCTCGTAGCAGTCAGCTTTGCGGGAAATTGTGGGGCCTATTGTTATTGCTGTCCAAATGGCGATATTTCGTTTGCCTGCCTTTGATCGCAATTCTGCCCGTGTCTCTGTTGGCGGACGACACGGCCGGCATGTTGCGAAGCAACGGAATTGGTGTGCTGGTCAACAAGAATCCTGCCCCGGCTTCGATCGCCCTGTTTCCCAACGCTCTGATTGAAACTCAGACGGCAGCAGCTGCCCGTATCGAAGAAACCGGCTCGTCCGCCGACGTCAATCCCGAAACCATGGTCGAGTATCAGACCGACGAGCTGGTTCTCGACCACGGCAGCCTGTCCGTCAACACCTCGCGCGGATTAAGAGTGCGCGTGGGCTGCTTGACCGTTACGCCCGCGAATCCCACCGAATGGACTCATTACGATGTCGCCGATGTCGATGGGAAAGTTACGGTATCGGCGCGCAAGAATGACGTGAACATCGATGCCCGATCCAGCAGTTCAGAGCAGGCCAAGCGACCACCGCACTCCAACCGGATCACGGTGCGCGAAGGCGAGCAGAAATCGCGCGAAGATAAGTGCGGGGCCGGTGACTCTAAGTCTCCCCACAGCCCGGGCGGTGGCCCGTTTATGGATTCGCCCTACGTGAAGTGGCCAGCAGTTGGCATCATTGGCGTGCTGACCTGCTGGGCGCTCTGCCGCGGCACCGACGCTAACCCGCTCAGCCCAGCGGCGCCCTAGTCCTTTACTGTAAAACTCAACTGGGAACCGCAAGTATTGTTGCCGCCTGCGGCACGAATCACTCCGTGACCACGGCCTTCACCAGATTTCGCGGATGGTCCACGTCGTATCCTTTATTGACGGCAACGTGGTAAGCGAAGAGCTGCAGCGGAATCACCTCGAGAATGGGCAGCAGCAGTTCCGGAGCCGGCGGAACGTAGAACACATGCTCGGCAATCTCCGCGACTTCCTCGTCGCCTTCGGTAGCGACCGCAACCAGCGGTCCGCGGCGCGATCGCACTTCCTTCATGACCTCCAGCGTACGTCGGTAGCGCAGCATTGAATCCGGGTCGCCGTGGTCGCATGTGGCCAGCACCACGACTGGCAGCTTTTCGTCCACCAGCGCGTTGGGTCCGTGCTTGAGTTCGCCTGCGGGATAGCCTTCCGCGTGCGCGTAGGAAATTTCCTTAAGCTTGAGTGCGCCCTCGCGGGCGATTGCGTAATGCACTCCGCGTCCCAGATACAGAAATTTTTCCGCTTTGAAGTGCACCGCGCCGAATTCTTCCCCAAGCTCGTCCCAGGTCGCGAGGTTCGCTTCAATAGCGTCAGGCAGGCGCATTAGCCGCTGCAGATACGACCGTGTCACTTCCGACGTCATGCGTCCACGCTTGCGCGCCAGGAACAGCGCCATCAGATAAAGAATCGTAAGCTGCGTAGTGAAACTCTTCGTCGCAGGGATCGACAATTCCGGCCCCGCTCCCGAGATCAACGCTGCGCCGGCCTCTCGCACAATCGTCGTGTCGGGAACATTCGAAATCGCAATGGTCTTAACGCCGCGAGTGAGGGCCTCGCGTTGGGCCGCGATGGTGTCCGCAGTCTCGCCCGACTGCGTAATCACCATCACAATCGGATCCACCGCCGCATGGGTCGAGCGATAACAATATTCGCTGGCGTACTCGACATCGACCGCCACGCCGGAGAGATCTTCAATCATGATCTCGCCCGCCAAGCCCGCATGCCGGCTCGATCCGCTGGCGGCGATGATCAGCTTTTCGAACGTCAGCAGCGCGCTTTCAATGGCGTCCAACTCCCCCGGAAAGATGATGTCATCCTTCAGGTGCTTGGCGACGGTCTTCGCGATGGCTGTAGGCTGCTCGTAAATCTCCCGCAGCATGGCGGGGGAATATTTCTGGCTTGTGGAACCGTTCTTCTCGGAAGGAGTCATGTGATTAGGAACGAGATTAAATTATTCCCGTCGCAACCGGCAAACAGCGCAACGGCAGTGGGTGCCCCATGTCTCGCGTTCCTTGCGAGACGTGGGGATTTTCACGGACGTCGTCGGACAAGAGCCGGTAAGCAGAGTCTCACTGTCTACGCCTCGATTCCCGCGCCCTCGAAGTGCGCTTCAATTTCCTCCAGCGTTTTCCCTTTGGTTTCCGGCAAGAACCAGGTTGCGGTCACGAAATAAATCATTGTGAACCCGGCAAACCCGAAAAACATCGTCGAATACCCATACTTGCCGACGGTCGGCAAGAAAACCGCGGCGATGGTCGTTGAAACCGCCTGGTTGATCACGAGCGCAAAGCTCATCCCATTGGAGCGGATGCGCGTAGGCATCAGCTCCGAAAGCGCCAGCCACACGCACACCCCCGGACCGATGGCAAAAAATGCCATGAACACAAATAAAGTAATAGCCACCAGCCAGCCATTCCGCGCCAGCGGAACCGGAGTGATGAGCGCATTCTCGATCTTCAGCGGCGCAGTGCGCGCGGCGTCGAGGTTGCCAAATGGATTCGAGAAAAACGCCTGCACTTTATTTTCCGGCACGCAGCTCGCGCGGGTGACTTCAATCGGCTTGGCTGCCGGATCGTCCGAACGCACTGCCTGGCTCGCTGCCCTGAAGTCTCCATACGAATAAATAACGATTAGCGAAGTCGGGCGGTCGGCGTCCACATGCCCCGTACTGGAACCACCCAGCTTATCGGCCAACTCGCGGTTGTAGAGCAGCGTGAGCCTTTGATCGGCGGTGACCATGGACTGCGCTGCGCCGCTGGCATCCACGCGCAGGCGTTCAGTGCCGAGAAAAAGAACGCCAGTGCAAATCAGCGACACGATAATCCCCGCCGTGCCCAAGCCCAGCAGAAACTTCCGCCCCTTGCGGTCCACCAGAACGACACCGACCAGCGTCATCGCGAAATTAATGCAAGTGAAAAGCACGTAACCCCAATGCGCTGCCACATCCGACAGCCCGCTCTGCAAAAGAATGTTCGTGTTGTAGGCGATGATCGAGTTAATGCCGGTGGCCTGATTGCAAGCCAGAATGATGCAGGCCAGCACGAACGGAATTACATACTTCCGTCGCAACAGCGATTCGTTAGCCTTGGTTGCACCCGAACCCTTCTTTTCGGCTGCGATGACCTCCTGCATTTCCTTCAGTTCGAGATCCGCCTGCGCAGTCGTACGCGAACGAAGCAGCGCGGCATAAGCCGCATCTTTCTTTCCCCGCCGCAAGAGCCAGCGCGGCGACTCCGCCACCATGAAGCTGCCGATTACGAATAAAATTCCCGGCGGCAACGAGACCCAAAAAATCCCGCGCCACGCCGTATCCTTGAAAGCAAGCAGCCTGGCCGCGTCGCCAAGTTTCGCGACCTGGTCCACGCGAAAGCTGAAATACATACCTACCAGAGCTGCAATGAAAATTCCCAACGTCAGCAGCCACTGAAAGACTCCCGTTCCCTTGCCTCGATTCGAAGCCACTAAACATTCGGCCAGATAAAGCGGAACCACCACACCGATAAATCCGCCGCTCACACCCTGCAACAGCCGCCCGAAGACTAGTGGTCCATAGCCCTGAGACAGGGCAATCATGGGAATGCTGAGCACAAACATGGCCCCGCTGAGAGCCATGAGAGGCTTACGGCCCATCCAGTCCGCCAGCAGCCCAGCGAATAGTGTCGAAATCACGCTGCCAAGAAGCACGGCCGCTACTACGAGGGAAACCTGGCCGGCGGTCAGGAGGTGGCCGGAACTCAGACCGAATGTCGCCTGCATATACGGCAGCGCGCCGGCGATGATGCCGACGTCCACGCCATAGAGCAGCCCGCCCAGGCCGGCCACGATCAGCAGAAATCGGTTGTAAAAAATCTTCTTGTCATCGAGCGCGGATGCGGTCCCAGTGGCGATCTCAGCAGTCATAGTTTTGTATGTGTTTGGATGTTCGCGAAATGTCCCTGCATTGTAACTTAGGTCGCCGGGCATAAGTCGGCGAACAGGTCAGCAAATTGCTTCTCAGTGAGGGTCAACCGGCGCAGCCTCAGGCCAGTCAATAACAAGGCCCTGACCGTCAGCTACAATACTCAAGCCGCACTGCGCCACGATCCATCGCTCCACATTTGTCGCTCCGGATGAGATACGGATTCATCATCGATAACCGCAAGTGCATCGGCTGCCACGCCTGCACCGTCGCCTGCAAAACCGAGAACCACGTTCCGCTCACTGTGAACCGGACTTGGGTCAAGTACGTGGAAAAGGGAATCTTTCCCAACACCCGCCGCGTATTTCAGGTGACGCGCTGCAATCATTGCGAGAATCCTCCGTGCGTGACCATCTGCCCGGTTACGGCAATGTATCAACGCAAAGACGGCATCGTCGATTTCAGTTCCGAACGCTGTATCGGCTGCAAGGCCTGCATGCAGGCCTGCCCGTACGATTCCATTTACATCGATCCCGACGAAGGCACGGCGGCGAAGTGTCACTTCTGCGCCCATCGCACCGAGGTTGGGCTGGAACCATCGTGCGTGGTGGTCTGTCCCGAGCACGCCATCATCGCCGGAGACCTCGACGCAGCTGATAGTGAGATCGCGCAACTGCTGGCGCGCGAGCCGGTGCGCGTGCGCAAGCCCGAGCAGGGAACGCGGCCGAAGCTTTATTACATCGACGGCGACGAGAGCGCAATCGTCCCCACCGCCGCGCGTCACGAATCGATTTATATGTGGGCGCAGCGCAATGAGAGCGTGCATGGCGGCGGCGCACTCTATCCGCCGGACAGTCCGCTGCTGCAGAAGCATGCGCTCGCGGCCTATGACGTTTCACACGCGCGGCCCTGGGGCTGGCAGGTTCCAGCCTACTGCTGGACGAAGGCGATTGGCTCCGGCGCGCTGGCCATCCCGGCCATTGCCATGCTGCTCGGCCGATTGGGCGCCGACCGCTGGCGCGACGTTGCGCTCTCAACCATCGCCCTATTGTTCACCGCGCTGACGACGGTACTTTTGGTTTGGGATCTCGAACACAAGGCGCGCTTCTTGCGAGTAGTATTCACGCCGCAGAGCAAATCGTGGCTGGCGCGCGGCGCCTTCATCTTGATTGGCTACAGCGGTCTCAGCGGTCTCTTCTGGCTGGCATCGGTGCTTGGGTTTTCCGCGGTTTCGACGATTCTGTTGTGGCCCACGGTGCTTGCTGGATTCATGGCCGCCGTTTACACCGCCTTTCTTTTCGGCCAATGTGAAGGCCGCGACCTCTGGCAGACTCCGCTGCTCCCGGTGCATCTGGTCGTGCAGGCGCTCATGTGCGGGGCGGCGGTGCTGGCATTGCTCCCGGCGGCCATCGGAGGCTCGGATGCGGCGCGCGACGTCGCGAGGATCGCGTTGGCAGCGAGTTTGATTGCTCATCTGTTGATCATGGCGGCGGAATTCATGATGCCGCATTCGACCGATAATGCCACTTACGCAGCACGCTTGATCACGCATGGTCCGTTTAAGAGTTGGTTCTGGATTGGAAGCGTCGTACTGGGCGCAATCTTGCCCCTGCTGCTCTTATGGGCACCTGTGCCGGAGGGCGAACCCATCGCAGCTGTATTCGCTCTGTTGGGATTGTTAGCCTTTGAGTGGTGTTTCGTCATGGCCGGGCAGAGTGTGCCCAACAGTTGAACAGGAACGACTCGTATGTGGATATTCCACGTCTCGCAAAACACGCGAAACATGGGGCACCCGGTGTTGGGAATTTGGAGTTTCTGAATGAGTAATGAGTTCAAACGCGACGGCAGCCATCTTGCATATTGCCCGCCGGTAGAGAAGTGGAATGACTGGGTCGAGCTCGACCCTGAGGCCTGGCCGCGCCGCGTGGAGAAGCATTACGACCTCGTGCCCACCATTTGCTTCAACTGCGAATCGGCTTGCGGGATGCTGGCATACGTGGACAAGGAAACCGGCAAGGTCGACAAATTCGAGGGCAATCCGATGCATCCGGCAAGCCGCGGACGCCTCTGCGCCAAAGGCCCGGCGACCATCAATCAGATACACGATCCCGACCGCGTGCTCTATCCCATGAAGCGCGACGGCGCGCGCGGCGCAGGCAAGTGGAAACGCACTTCGTGGGATGAAGTGCTCGAAACTTTCGGCACGCGCATCCGCAAAGCGCTTCAGGAAGGCCGTGGCGAAGAAGTCATGTACCACGTCGGGCGTCCTGGGCACGACTTCATCATGGAGCGCACGCTGCAGGCATGGGGCATCGACGGGCACAACTCGCACACCAACGTTTGCTCATCGTCCGCGCGTCTCGGTTATTTGCTTTGGCACTACGCCGACCGGCCCTCGCCCGATCACGCCAACGCGCGCTTCATTCTTCTGCTCTCTGCGCATCTCGAGTCAGGACACTATTTCAATCCGCATGCTCAACGCATCATCGACGGAAAAATGGCCGGCGCAAAGCTGGCTGTCATGGACCCGCGGCTTTCAAACACGGCCAGCATGGCCGATTACTGGATGCCGACCTACCCCGGCACAGAAGCTGCCGTCCTTCTCGCGATGGCGAAGGTGATCCTCGATGAAAACCGTTTCGATGCCACGTTCGTAAAGAACTGGACCAACTGGGAAGAACTGGTAGTCGATGGCTTCCGAGCGAAAGGCCAGAGCTTTGCTGCACTGATCGAAGCCCTGAAAAAACACTACGCAAAGTTCACGCCGCAGTTCGCCGAAAAAGAAAGCGGAGTCAAAGCGGACGTCATCGTCAAGACTGCACGCGAGATCGCAACCGCGGGAAGCCGTTTCGCGTCGCACCTGTGGCGGGGCAGCGCCTCCGGAAATCTCGGCGGGTGGCAGCCGGCGCGCGCGTTGATGTTGCTGCACGTGCTCACCGGGTCTGTCGGAACCGAGGGCGGACACAATCTGAATGCGTGGAATAAATTCGTCCCCAAGACTTTCAAAGTTCCGCCCCCGCAGAAGCGCTGGAACGAATTACTTTATCCGCAGGAGTGGCCGCTGTGCACGCACGAAATGTCGTTTCTGCTGCCGCACTTTCTGAAAGAAGGCCGCGGCCGCATTGCAGCTTACTTCACGCGCGTGTTCAATCCGGTGTGGACCTATCCCGATGGCTTCTCATGGATCGAGATGCTGCGCGACGAAGAAAAAGTCGGCCTGCACGCCGCGTTAACGCCCACCTGGAGCGAGACTGCATGGTTCGCCGACTATGTGTTGCCCATGGGATTCAGCTCGGAACGCCATGACCTGATGAGCATGGAATCGTACGCCGGAAAATGGATCGGATTCCGCCAGCCCGTGAGTCGCGTGCTGCGCGAGCGCGCCGGCGAGAAATTCGAGTACACCTACCAGGCCAATCCCGGCGAGGTTTGGGAAGAAGATGAATTCTGGATCAACCTCTCGTGGGCGATCGATCCCGACGGATCGATGGGTGTCCGCCAATATTTCGAGTCGCCGTACCGCCCCGGCCAGAAGCTGACGGTCGATGACTACTACGGCTGGATTTTCGACAACTCCGTCCCCGGTCTCCCCGAAACCGCCAAGAAGGAAGGGCTGACACCGCTGCAGTACATGCGCAAGTACGGCGCGTTCGAAGTGACGCGCGACGTTTACAAACAGAACGAGAAGCCGGTAGCAGCCGCCGATCTCGCCGGCTCTCAGGTCGAATCGAACGGTGTGGTCACGAAAAATGGCAAGCCCGTGGGCGTGATGGTCGAGGACAAAGCGGTCGTTGGCTACAACACTCCGTCGCGCAAGCTCGAACTGTTTTCTAAGACCATGGCCGACTGGAAGTGGCCGGAGTTCACGCTGCCCGAATACTATCGCAGCCACATTCACCGCTCGGCGCAGGCCGCTTCCCTGGGGAAGCACGAGGAAGACTTCGATCCGAAGTACACCCCGGTGGTCGAGTGGCCGAAAGAAGCGAAAGGCGATGTTTACACGCTGTTGCCGATTTTCCGCTTGCCGAACCTCATTCATACCCGTTCCGGCAACGCCAAGTTCCTGTACGAAATTTCGCACAAGAATCCGCTCTGGGTAAATCCGCTCGACGCCAAGCGACTCGCCGGCGTGCGCACCGGCGACCTCATGAAAGTTCACACCGAGATCGGCTACTTCGTGCTGCACGCCTGGGTTACAGAGGGCCTGACGCCCGGCGTGGTCGCCTGCTCTCATCATCTCGGCCGCTGGCGCATCAATAAAGAAGATCAGGTGGAGCGCATGTCGAGCGCATGGGTCGATCTCAAAGAAGTAGCCAAGGGCCAGTGGAAGATGCGGCAGCTCGAAAGCGTTTCACCATATGAGAGTCCCGATCCCGAGACCAAGCGCGTGTGGTGGAGCGACGCCGGCGTTCACCAGGACATCACGTTCCCCGTTCATCCAGACCCGATCAGCGGCATGCACTGCTGGCATCAGATGGTGCGCGTGGAAAAGGCCGGCCCCGAGGATCGTTATGGGGACATTTTTGTAGATACAAATCTGTCCTTCGCCGTTTACCAGAGATGGAAAGCCCTGGCGCGTCCCGCTCCGGGCCCCGGCGGACTGCGCCGCCCGCTATGGATTCCGCGCGTAGTACGCCCCGAGGAAGCCGCTTTCTATATCAAGAAATAATGTCAGGTGCCCCCAGGTCGTTCGGGGTGCCCCATGTCTAGCGGTTTGTGCGAGACGTGGGGATTTTCTCTTACGACCGCGAACTCTTCTCCAACGGCAGCGTGAACGAGAAAACTGACCCACTTCCCAACTGACTAACCACGCCGATCGTCCCGCCATGCGCTTCCACGATCACCTTTGCGATCGCCAGCCCCATTCCCGTTCCCGGCGCGGCGTAGCGCTGGTGCTGCCCGCGATAGAACTTCTCGAAGATCAGCGACTGCTCGAACGAATCAATCCCCGGACCACGGTCAGCCACGCTAGTCACCAGTTTGTCGCCCGCGACTTCACTGGTCACTTTGATCGGCACGCCCGCGTCGGAATACTTCCCGGCATTTTCGAGCAAATGCATGAGCACCTCACGAATGCGAGTCACATCCATCGGAACCTTCGGCGAATCCTTTGCAACGATCACTTCCACAGGATGTTTTTCGAGCGACGCTCTAGCGTCTTCCAGCGCGGGCTTAAGCGCATCCTGAATCAGATGCGGCTGCAGATCAAGTTTGAACATCCCCGAATCAAGTTGCGCCATCTCTGCCGCCTCGCCCACCAGGCGGTTCAGACGATCGGTTTCTTCGTCGATCACCGTCAGCAACTCGCGCCGTCCCTGATCGTCGAGTGCAGCGCTCGATAATAAAGTCGTGATGCTGGCCTTGATAGAAGTCAGCGGCGTCCGGAACTCGTGCGTCACCGAATCGAGCAATGCCGTTCGCAGCCGCTCGTGCTCTTGCTCGGCGCGATTCTTGCTGAGCGCTTCGAGCGCACGCGCTCGCTCAATCGCCAGCCCCGCCAGACTTCCCAGCGCATCCAGAGTTTCTCGCGAAAGCTCATCTCCCGTCACGCCCAGGGCGCCCACCGTGCGCATTCCGAGGCGGAGCGGCACGTAGGAAACGCCACCTTGCGTGATCGGCTCTCCACGCAACAGCGTCGAACGCAATACGGTTTCTTCAAATGTCGCATCGAGCGAGGACCGATACACAGTGGGGTGGTCCGCCGCCATCACGACCACGCTGCCGACCGAGAATGTTTCCTGCACGTACTTTGGCAACGCGTTCAGTAGTTCGAGCACGTTTTCCGACGCCAGCAGCCGCTGGCTCAAACCAAAAAGCCGCTCCACTTCGCGGCGGCGCTGCTGCGCCCCTTCTGCCTCGCGACGCGCGCGTTCTGCCAGATTGCTGGCGACCAGTGCGGTTACCAGAAATGCAAACAACGCCACCCAGTTCTGAGGATCGGCGATGGTAAAGGTTCCGACAGGTGGCAAGAAGAAAAAATTAAAAGCCGCAGTCGCGCCCACGGCCATGACCACCGCGTATCGCAAGCCCCAGTAAGCCGAAGTCAGGAGTACGGTCACCAGGAACATTAGCGCGACCGTCGTGGCATTGACGTGTAGCTTGAAGTCGACTGCTGTGATTAGACCAATCGCCACGACCACAGAGAAGTAACGGACCGCCTGCGTTCTAGCCCCGATTTTCACTCCCGCATTGTACGATGGACGTGACAATTCCCGCGCTGCCAAAGACAATAGCTGCGGCGACCAGGTGATGATCAACCAATGACCAAGACGCCCGAGGAATGGCTCAACGAAGTTTCGCCGGAAAAGCCGCGGGGAATCTTCAAACTTTTCCTCGGCTACGCTCCCGGCGTCGGCAAAACCTACGCCATGTTGAGCGAGGCCATTCGCCGCGCCAGCCGCGGCGAAGACGTGATCGCCGGTGTTGTCGAGAGCCACGGACGCAAAGCTACTGCGGAGCTGGCTGGCAAACTCGACCGCATTCCTCCTCGCAAGCTCGAATACAAGGGCACCATTTTCGAAGAGATGGATGTGGACGCCATCCACGCCCGCAAACCCGCCGTGGTTGTGATCGACGAACTGGCCCACACCAATATCGAAGGCAGCAAGCACGCCAAGCGCTACGAAGACGTCATGGAGTTACTGGAGGCCAAGATCGATGTGCTCTCCACCATGAACGTCCAGCACGTCGAAAGCGTCGGCCCCACGGTTCAGCAGATCACTGGTGTGCAGGTTCGAGAAACGGTTCCTGACTGGGTGATGCAGCGCGTCGACGAAATTGTGCTTGCCGATCTCACGCCCCAGGCGCTGCAGAAGCGCATGCAGCGTGGAGATATTTATCCCGTGGACCGCGCCCAACGCGCGCTCTCGCATTTCTTCCGTCCCGGCAACCTGATCGCGTTACGCGAACTGGCCCTCCGTCAGGTCACGGGAGTGGTCGACCGCAGTCTTGACGCTTTCCTGGACAAGGACGCAACCCAGCCGGCGCACACCGTGCGCGAGCGCATTGGCGTCTGTGTCAGTTCGAATCCCGCGGCGCAATATCTCATTGCCCGCGGCTCGCGTATGGCGCAGGCCATCGGCGGAGAGTTCTACGTCTTTTACGTTGACGTCGGCCGCGACACGCGCCCGGACGATCAAAAAAGTTTGGCTGAGAACATTCGCTTTGCAGAGAATCTGGGAGCTCGCGTGGTGCGTGGCACGGGCAGAAGCATCGCCGACGGCGTCGCTCAACTGGTGCGCGAGCATCACATCACGCAAGTTATTTTTGGCCGGTCAGCTCGTACCGGCTGGCAACGCTACCTATATCTCTCAGCTATTCAGCGTTTTTTGCGCGACTCGCCGTCGGTCGATGTCCACATCGTCACTCAGGAGGCGCGCTGATGGCGGATCGCCCTCACATTCTTGTGGTCGATGACGAACCGCAAATCACGCGCGTGCTGCGCACCAGCCTCTCGGCGCAAGGCTACGACATCCGCATCGCCAACAGCGGAGAAATGGCGCTGGAGATTATGAAAGACTGGTCGCCCAGCCTCATCATCACAGATCTGTCGATGCCCTCGATTGACGGCGTGCAACTGTGCCGGACGGTGCGCGCCGTTTCGCAGGTCCCGATCGTGGTGCTCTCGGTGCGCGACCAGGAGCGCCAGAAAGTGGAAGCGCTCGACGCCGGCGCCGATGATTACGTCACCAAGCCGTTCGGCATGAATGAACTGCTCGCCCGAGTGCGGGCAAATCTTCGCCGGGTCCCCACCGACAGCGAACCGGTGGATGCGGTGATTGAGATTGGCGACTTCCGCATCGACACAGCCGCCCACAAAGTAACTGTCCGTCACGGCGAAGTTCGGCTCACTCCGAAAGAATTCGATCTTCTCGTTTTTCTGGCGCGCCGTCCCGGCAAGGTCATCAACCACCGGACTTTGCTCGGAGCTATATGGGGCGGCCAAAGTACCGAACAAGTGGAATACCTCCGCGTCTTCGTCGGTCAGCTCCGCAAGAAGCTGGAGCCAGACGCCTCCTCGCCGCGCTACATCGTGACCGAGCCTTGGGTCGGATACCGGTTCGAGCCTGGGGAATAAGCGATCTGCCGCGCAATCGCATCCGAAACGGCCAGCTCCTTTACGAATTCTTTATGAACTCTTGATCCCGCTCTTACGCGCGGAGTTGTCCAATGGTTGAAAGCTTTACCGTAGCTGCCAGGTGATCGGATGAGAGTTGTACTGGCAATATCATGCATCAGCGCTGTCACGTTTCTGCTGTGCGTCTTGGCGGCCTTGGTGAAGGAGTGGGTCAGCTGGCCTCCCAGCACGATACGAGTTCATTTTGTAAAGTTCGAACCGTCGCGGCGTCAGGGAGAGCTCATCGAGATGAATCCGCCAGCTCAGAAACAAAATGTTCCAGAAAGATCACGCCAGCGGATAGCACTCTGATTTCAGCGGCGCGCGATCACAAATCGACCGGGGAGATTTGGCCATGCAGGACATTCTTTGGATCGCTGTCACCATCGTATTCTTCGCCGTTTCGGTGGCGTACGTACGTTTCTGCGATCGCATGAAGTAAAGGAACCTCGAAGTAGGAGAAGTCATGGACATTCAGTCTCTCATCATGCTCGTCATCAGCGCGCTCGTGACCGTGTACTTGTTCTACGCCCTGTTGCGGCCGGAGAAATTCTGACCGGAGAAATTCTTAAATGACCCTTAATGGCTGGCTGCAGATCCTGGTATTTCTGGCTCTGATCTTTGCTGTCACCAAGCCGCTCGGCATCTTCATGGCGCGTGTGTTTGCCCGCGAGAAAACGTTTCTCGACCCCGTACTCCGGCCCATCGAGCGCCTGCTCTATCGCGTCACCGGCGTGGATGAAACCCACGAGATGCGCTGGACCGAATACGCCACCACCATGCTGCTGTTCAGCGCGGTCTCGATGCTCGTGCTTTATCTGATCGAGCGAATTCAGGGCGTGCTGCCTTTTAATCCGCAGCACTTCGGGGCGGTCACGCCGCAGCACCTGGCCTGGAACACCGCCGCGTCCTTCACCACCAACACCAACTGGCAGGCCTATTCCGGCGAGACGACCATGAGCTATTTCACGCAAATGGCCGGCCTCGCCTTTCACAACTTTGCTTCGGCGGCGACCGGCATCGTACTCGCCGTCGCCTTCATTCGCGGCATTGCCCGCCGTCAAATGCAGACCCTGGGAAATTTCTGGGTCGATTTCGTGCGCTGCTGTTTATGGGTGCTGCTGCCATTCTGCGTGGTGGGATCGCTGTTCCTGGTTTCGCAGGGAGTGGTGCAGAACCTGAAGCCCTATGACACAGTAAAACTCGTCGAGCCACAACAAGTGCAGCGCGTGGGACCGGACGGCAAACCCCTTGTCGATGCCTCAGGCAAAGCGGTGATGGACACCGTCACCACGCAGACCATCGCGCAAGGCCCGGTGGCTTCTCAAGAGGTCATCAAAGAATGGGGCACGAACGGCGGCGGATTCTTTAATGCCAACAGCGCGCATCCGTTTGAAAATCCCACTCCCCTGACGAATCTTTTCCAACTCTTTTCCATTTTTGCCATCGGCGCCGGCCTCACCTACACCCTGGGCCGCATGACCGGCTCTCCCGCTCATGGCTGGGCCGTGTGGTCGGCAATGGCTCTCTTGTTTCTTGCCGGCGTAACGGTCGCGTACTGGGCCGAGGCGCAAGGCAATCCCTTGTATCCCGCCACCATCGCGCAACACGCCACCACCTTGCAGCCGGGCGGCAACATGGAAGGCAAAGAGGTTCGCTTCGGCATCGCCAACTCAGCCTTGTTCGCCACGGTAACCACCGACGCCAGCTGCGGCGCCATCAACGGCTGGCACGATTCCTTCACGCCGCTAGGCGGTATGGTGCCCCTCGTCAACATCATGCTCAGCGAAGTCATCTTCGGCGGCGTCGGCTCGGGAATGTATGGAGTTCTCATCTACGTTGTTCTGGCAGTATTCATAGCCGGCCTCATGGTGGGTCGCACTCCAGAATATTTGGGCAAGAAAATTGAAGCCTATGACGTCAAAATGGCCATGCTCACCTCGCTGGTTTTTCCGCTGATCATTCTCACCCTCACCGGAATCTCGACAGTCAAAGGCTTCGGCACGGCAGGCATTTCGAATCCCGGCCCTCACGGCCTTAGCCAGATTCTCTACGCCTTCACCTCATCGGCGGGAAACAACGGCTCCGCCTTCGGCGGACTCACCGTCAACACCCCTTGGTATGACGCCGCCACCGGCATCACAACGCTGCTGGGCCGCTTTTTCATGATCATCCCCATGCTGGCAATTGCCGGCAACCTGGCACAGAAAAAATATGTGCCCCCGTCGCTGGGAACATTTCCCGTCACCACGCCGCTGTTCACGCTGCTGCTGATCAGCGTCATCCTGATTCTCGGCGCGCTCACATTCTTCCCGGCACTGAGCCTGGGCCCGATTCTCGAGCACCTTCTGATGCACGTAGGGAAAACATTTTAGGACCACGTTTCAGGAAACTGTTTAGGAAAATATGGCCAGCCATCGCAAATCGATATGGGATCTGAATCTGGTTCGCAGCGCCGCCTGGAGTTCGCTGCTCAAGCTCGACCCACGAAACATGATGGGCAATCCAGTCATGTTCGTGGTCGAAATCGGCAGCGTGATCACGACCGTGCTCTTAATTCTCCGCCCGCACGAGGCATTCCGCTTTAATCTCCAAATCACCCTATGGCTTTGGTTCACCGTCCTGTTTGCCAACTTTGCCGAAGCCATGGCGGAAGGCCGCGGCAAAGCGCAGGCCGAAACCTTGCGGCGCGCCCGCTCGGAAACCATCGCCAAGCGCATTACCTGCGACGGCAAAATTGAAGAAATTCCTAGCGCCAAGTTGCGCTCCGGCGATCTGGTTTCCGTCGCGGCCGGCGAACTCATTCCCGGCGACGGTGAAATCGTCGAAGGAGTCGCTTCCGTCGACGAGTCCGCCATTACCGGCGAATCCGCGCCCGTGATTCGCGAAGCGGGTGGCGACCGCTCGGCGGTGACCGGCGGCACGCGCGTGCTCAGTGACTACATCAAAGTGAAGATCACTTCAAACCCCGGCGAGACTTTTCTCGACCGCATGATCGCGCTGGTCGAAGGCGCCTCACGCCAGAAGACTCCCAACGAAATCGCTCTCAACATCCTGCTCGCGGGGCTGACGATTATTTTCTTACTTGCCGTGGTCACGCTCCAGCCCTTCGCAATCTACTCCGGATCGCCGCAAACCGTTTTCGTCCTCGTCTCCTTGCTGGTCTGCCTGATTCCCACTACTATCGGTGGCCTGTTGTCAGCGATCGGCATCGCCGGCATGGACCGCCTGGTCCAGCACAATGTTCTCGCAATGTCCGGGCGTGCAGTCGAGGCGGCCGGCGACGTGAATACGTTGCTGCTCGACAAAACTGGCACAATCACTTTCGGCAATCGCCAAGCCACCGAATTCATCCCAGCGCCCGGTGTCACTCCTGCCGAAATGGCCGATGCCGCGCAACTCTCGTCGCTCGCCGACGAAACTCCCGAAGGCCGCTCCATCGTTGTGTTGGCCAAGGAAAAATACCAACTGCGCGGCCGCGAATTCGCTGCCCACGAAGCCGAATTCATCCCATTCACCGCGCAAACGCGCATGTCCGGCGTCAACCTCGATGGCCGCCAAATCCGCAAAGGCGCCGCCGAATCCATTGCGAATTACCTCGAACAGAATAACGGCTCCATGCCCGCGGAAGTGCGCGCTTCGGTCGAACGCATCGCATCTTCCGGCGGCACGCCGCTCGTAGTTTCGGAAAACCGTCGCGCCATGGGCGTGATTCACCTCAAAGACGTAGTCAAGGGAGGAATCCGTGACCGCTTCGCGCAGCTGCGCTCCATGGGCATTCGCACGGTCATGATCACTGGCGACAATCCGCTCACCGCCGCCGCCATCGCCCGCGAGGCCGGGGTCGACGACTTTCTCGCGCAAGCCACGCCGGAAGATAAATTGAAGCTGATCCGCAGCGAGCAGGCCGGCGGCAAACTCGTCGCCATGACCGGCGATGGCACGAACGACGCTCCCGCTCTGGCTCAGGCTGACGTAGGCGTCGCCATGAACACCGGCACGCAGGCCGCCAAGGAAGCCGGAAACATGGTCGACCTCGATTCCAATCCCACCAAGCTCATCGAGGTTGTAGAAATCGGCAAACAGTTGTTGATGACGCGAGGCGCGCTCACCACTTTCTCGATAGCGAACGATGTTGCAAAATATTTCGCCATCATTCCCGCCATGTTCGCCGTCACTTTTCCGGTGCTGAACGCTCTGAACATCATGCATCTAAAAACGCCGCAATCGGCGGTGCTTTCGGCAGTCATCTTTAATGCCCTGATCATCATTGCGCTCATCCCGCTCGCACTGCGCGGCGTGAAGTACCGCGCCATGAACGCCGAGGCCCTGCTGCGCCGCAATCTTCTCATCTACGGCGTCGGCGGATTGATCGCGCCCTTCGTAGGTATCAAGCTCATCGACATGCTGATCACGGCGGCGCATCTGGCCTGAGGATTCCAATTGCGATTTCTACTCCTATGAAAAAACACCTCATCACCGCATTCCTCATGACCATCGCCACGACGATTCTGCTGGGCGTGCTTTATCCGCTGCTGATCACCGTCCTGGCGCAGGTTTTATTCAAAGACAAGGCGAACGGCCAGATTCGCTATCGCAACGGAGAGGCCATCGGCTCGCGCATCATCGCGCAGCCTTTCACCGGGGCGAAGTATTTTCATCCCCGTCCCTCCGCCGCCGGCAACGGATACGACGCCGCCAACTCCGGCGGCACCAACCTCGGCCCCACCAACCAGAAACTCATCGACCGCATTCAGGCCGACGCCAAAACTTTACACGACGAAAATCCCTCGCAACCGATTCCCGTCGATCTCCTCACCACGTCCGCATCCGGCCTCGACCCCGAAATTTCCCCGGCCGCCGCGGAGTTTCAAATCCCGCGCGTAGCCCACGAACGCGCCCTGCCCGAAGCCACCATTCGCGACTTGATCCAGAAACATACCGATCAACGAGATCTAGGCCTGCTCGGTGAGCCGCGAGTGAACGTCTTCGAGCTCAATCTCGCCCTGGATGAGTTAGCTCCGAAACCGTAATTCATCGGAATCGTTTTTTATGGCAAGTCATCCCGAGCGGAGCCGTCTTTCAGGCGAAGAGAGGGATCTCCCGATTCTCCGGCCTGGCGCGAAAGCCAAACTGCACACTACGGCACCTCTCCCGCCATGCTTGTGTGGATAAATCGACGTGAGATAATGGGGCGATTTCGCACGTGGCCCCGTAGCTCAGATGGATAGAGCAGCGGTTTCCTAAACCGAAGGTCGGCAGTTCGACTCTGCCCGGGGCCACCATCGTTCTTCAGAAGTGCCAAACGTTGCGAGGCCAGCCATCCGTAGGTCCTTCACAGGGACGGTGGTTTTCCTGAGTCCGCGTCCTCGGCCTGGTGACTCTCCACCGACAACTTCCGCAACGACAAGCGCTCGCGATGCGCCAGTATCAGGCCTACCGGTACCACCGAGGCAAACGTCACCAGCCACAGCAGGATTGCGCAACTTGCCGCACTTTCGGCCCCCACATCGAAGATTCTGGTGAGCGCTGCGATCGTTGCCACTTGCGAGCCCCCACCGACGCCGGGCAACTGAAGCATAGATCCAAAGATACTGGCTCCCATCAAGAGCAGCACTTGTGGCCGTGAGATATCGAGGGCGGCTGTTCCATAAGCATGCGTGACCTCCTGATAGGCGACGGCGATGACGAACCACATCGCCAATGAAACGAGGATGGACAGCGTCAAGGAAATCGGGCCGTGAACGATACGCAATCCTGCGCCGAACTCGCGGACCCTTTCTGCTATCCGGTGCCCTAGGTTCGCGGGTGAGTGTGCAAAGCGCTTTTCCACCCAGCTCGCGATTGCTTCGCCGCTTTGGCCGATGATCACAGCAGCTCCGACTAGCCCCGCCACGAGACCCATGAGCAAGAATCCGCCGATCCGGAACTTGTGGTAATACTCGGGGTGCGGAATCGACATCATTGCGTCGGGGAGGAAGAAAATAGCCAGAGCCATCAAGATTGTAAAGGCGCCGATATCAAATATTCGCTCGATTGCCCATACACCCATCTGTGAGGAAAACGGGAGATTCTCACGCTTAGCGATGAGATAAGGGCGAATGAGTTCGCCTGGACGCCCGAGCAAAGCTAGCCCGGTAAATCCGATTATGGTCGGTGCTATTAGTCCAGTATATGAAGCCTTAGGGCGAACGGGCAGCAGAAAAATCTTCCAGCGGACAGCCCTCAGCACGTATCCGAAATATATCCAGGCTATGGCGTGAAGCACATGCAGCCATTGGATGTGCTCGCTCAGGGTGCGAAACCTGCCCCAATCGAAAGTTCGCCATTCGCGAAATTGCAGGTAAACCAGAACGGCCAGAATAAGGAACACGACGACGCTGGCCAGAATGCGCTTTTTATCCATGAAGGGGAAGATCTGCGCCGCAGCCCTCGCGACCGGCAGAGGGGAAACGGCAGTCCAAAGGTAAATGAGCAGGCAACAGGGGTCAAACTCGTGAAATGCCTATGCCAGGAATGTCAGGCAGTTCTTTAAGCTAACGTACCGGGCTCGCGTTCGCCTCCGCGACCGTGGGATGCTGCGATTTCCCCGCCGATCCCTGGCTCTTGGCGTTGGCGTGCTCCGCGACGCTCGTCTTTTTCGAAGTCCTGGCGGCCGCTTTCTCCTGCGCCGCCTTCTTCTGATTGAAATCCCTCACCACCCGCGCCACATACGCCCGCGTCTCGTAATACGGTGGCACGCCGCCAAACTGTTCTACCCGTTGCGGTCCAGCATTGTAGGCCGCCAGCGCCTTCACCAGATCGAAGTCATAACGTTCCAGCAGTTCCCGCAGATATTTCGTGCCGCCTTCTACGTTCGCCTGTGCGTCGAACGCATTCGGCACCCCCAGCTGCGCCGCCGTGCCCGGCATCAACTGCATCAGTCCTTGCGCGCCTTTCGGAGACACCGCCCGCACATTGAATCCGCTCTCCGCCTTTATCACGCTGTTCACCAGGTCCGGATCCAGCCGATACCGACCGCTAGCCGAATTGACCACGTCATTCAAATCCACCGAACGTGTTCCAGAAAACATCGACGCGGCGGGTGCCCCATTTCTCGCGTAGTTTGCGAGAAGTGGGGATTTTGCTTGTGTTCCGGAAGCCGGAAGCCCAGAATCGGACGCTGGCAAATCGGGCGCAGCCTCAAAATGTTCAATCTCAGCCGTGGCCACATCCACAAAGCTCGATCCGTCCGCGGTCACATACAGCCGCGTAGTCTCGCCAATCACTTCCCGCCGTTCATGCCGGATGGAAAACCCATTCCGTAGCACCGCCACTTCGCCGCCAAAGCAAGGCAGCGTCGCGAACACGATCCAAAAAACGAGTTTAAAAGCCCTCATCCGCATACTGACCACCGACCACTAGCCACTAACTAACGATCACCGTTTCCAGCGCCGCCGCAATCCCGCAATCATCATTCCCGCGAGTCACCGTCCAGCCACGTCCCCGCAGCTCCTCGCAGGCATTCCCCATGATAACCGGATGCCCCGCAAACTCAAGCATCTCCACGTCATTGTGGTTGTCACCGATGGCCATGACCTGTTCGCGCCGGAGCCCGCGATGCCCAGCCCACCGCTCCAGCGCATGGCCCTTCGAGCACCCGGCATTCAGCACGTCGATCATCGACAAATCCCGCTCCGGATACTCGGTGCGCAACACCGTAACAGTTCCATCCAAACCCGCGCGGTCGAGCGCCTGCAGCGCCTGGCCCATCCGCGTCATGGTCCCGCAAAACATCGCCTGCACCGGATCGCTCACCAGAGCGTTTTCAATCGGCACCACAAACTCGATGTACTCCATATTCTTTTCAAGCCAGCGCCGGATGCTCGCCCCGATCTCATCCAGATGTTCAATCACAATCGCACCCTTCACTTCGGTGTCAAAAGTAAGAACGGTGTTGCCGCGGAATTCTTGCATCGCCCCCACCAGCTTCCGGCAAGTCGCCGCTGGCATCATGTCGCGATGAAACGTCTCCCCCGCCAGCGATCGCGTGACCGCCCCATTCGAGCTGATGAGCCACAAATCGAAACCCAGTTGTTTGGCGATGGGCAGGGCAAATGTATGCCGCCGCCCCGTCACCAGAACAATCTCAATCCCCGCCGCATGCGCCCGCCGCAGCGCCATCAGATCGCCCGCGGACACCTGGAATTGTGGATTGAGCAGCGTGCCGTCGATATCGGTCGCCAACAGCCGGATGGAAGATGAGGAAATCGTCACTACCTATTTTAGCATCTATCCGCGCGCAGGCCGCTCTGGCCGCGGACTCTGTCCCCGGCCTCCGAGCTTCCTTCCGAGTGCACGCGCAATCGTAACAGGATGACCCGCGATCGCTCCGATCCGGCCTAGCATGGTCTCGGGTTCATGAAAGACACCGACCTGCCGGAGGACTGTTGCTCGATCGTAGTAGATTCTCTCTCCGGCGAGGCTATCGTCGGCGTTAAATGTGTACACCCCACAAAGCGGGAACTCGACCCTTCTGCCCGTCGCTGGGAGACCACGCCAATCGCCGAGATGGGTACCGCGGATGATGACTTCAAGCAGAATGCTGTCGTCGGTAACGTGTTGGCGCTGAATTTCGATTTTCAGGTCAGGCAACGCCTTCATCAGTTGCTCATAGAATTCACGAACCCCGTCGCGGCCCCTGTGGTGTTCCCCCCAGGCTTCATCATCGTACTGCGCGGTATCGCCGAAGGTGCCGAGAACTCCTGCCAGGTCATGCGCGTTCTCCAGTCGGACATGTTCTTCGACGATCGCGATCCGCGCTCGCCGCCTGTCGCTCGGAATCGATGCAGTTACCATACTCACCTCCCGTCAGGTTAACGCGCGGCGCGCACCGTGCTCCGGGAATATTCGCACCCGCCGAGCTCCCGATGGTCCGACGTCATGCCGGCAGTTTCGCCAGAAGCGCGTCCGCCTTGCGAAACCACGGCCGCTCCCGCCGCCGCAGATATCCCGGCATGGTCGGCCGCTTGTCGAGAATCTTCCGCGCCCACTCCCGCGCCTCGGCGGTTCGGCCTTGCGACTGCAGGAACAGCGCATAGTAGTAATAAGTCTCGGAGATGGTCGATATCCGCGTCGCCTCGCGAAACATCGCATCCGCCTTCTCGTTCTGCCCAGTCTGCGCGTAGGCCCAGCCCAGCAATCCCTTGGCGCGATGAAAATCATAGTCAGCGTCGGCCCTGACCGCCCGCTCCAAATCAGGCACCGCGGCCGCGAAGTCGCCGAGTTCGACTTCGGCCACGCCACGCCGATAGAACGCGTCCACCGAATCCGCTCGCGCTGCAATGGCCTTGTCGTAAGCCGCGCGGGCCTGCGCAAAGTTTCCGTCGTCGATATACAACAGCCCCAGTTCTTCATAATTTCCCGCCGCAGGATTGTCGAGAACAATGCGTTGCAGTTCCTGAATTCGCCGCCGCCGCGGGAAAACTTGAAACGAACTCCGCAGCAGCCCCGCGTCCGGAATCACTTCCACGACGATATAAACCAGCGCTCCGATCCAGGAAAACAGAATCACCCAGAGCCAAAAGAAGTTCGGCCGCCGCCGGATGAAGTGGACAATGGCCACAATCCGCAGCGCAATCGACCACCACGAAAACGCGAAGAAGAGAAATGATCCCATGCCGAAGTCGCACTATAGCATGCGCCCTCGCTCCTCACCGAAAAGCGGGTGCCCCATCCTTCTTTCGCGTTCTTTGCGAAGAGGGTGGGAATTTTGACCTCCAATCCGAGTCACAGCGCCGGTCACCAATCCGATCTCCCTCCAGCCGCGTATCTATCTATGAAAGCGGATCACGATCAATCAGCTCGGGTCGAAATCAGTAACACCAATTGTTCAAACTTAAGGAGACACCTATGAAGCGCAAATCAGCAGTCCTGTTGTTCACCATCGTCGCCATCGCCTGCACCGCCTTCGCGGCCGATAATACTCCCGTCGTCGGCGGACAGCCCATGTATCCCACCAAGGACATCATCGACAACGCGGTCAACTCCGCCGACCACACCACGCTGGTCGCCGCCGTAAAAGCCGCCGGCCTGGTCGACACCCTGAAAGGTCCCGGACCGTTCACCGTCTTTGCTCCCACCAACGAGGCCTTCGCCAAGCTGCCCGCCGGTACGGTCGAAACGCTCCTGAAGCCGGAAAACAAAGACATGCTCACCAAAATTCTCACCTATCACGTGGTCGCCGGACGCCTCAGTTCCTCGGAACTGAAGAAAGAAATCCGCGCCGGACACGGGCAAGCAACCCTGAAGACCGTCAGCGGCGGCACGCTCATCGCCATGATGCAGGGATCGAACATCGTCCTGAAAGACGAAAAGGGCGGCATGTCGACCGTGACCATCGCCAACGTGTTTCAATCGAACGGCGTCATCCAGGTCGTCGACACCGTACTCCTGCCCAACTAACCCGGCCGCAAAGTCAACGTCCGCGCGGGTGTTTCATTGCAACCCTGCGGGTCCCCCATCCTTCTTTCGCGTTCTGTGCGAAAGAGGATGGGGCTTTTGACTTTCGATCCTCCGAACCCTATCAAAAACGCTGTTCAGGCAGATGAGGCACCCTCAAGACCATCCCACCCTGTTGCGTCAACCGGCACTCGTTACGAAAGTAAATTGATCCTGAGTATGGCTGTCCCTAACATCAGTCAGAAGATGTTATGCTGCGGGCCTTTAATCCTCATTGCGGACAGAGCCCCTGGCTTGGAGAACTCTATGTGGGTTCGGTGGTCGAAAGTCTGTTGTCTGCTCATCTTCGTCGGGACAGTTTCTTGCTGGGGACAGGAACAGCAGGCACAAGCCCCGCCACAACCTTTTGCGCAGCAAAAACCTGAAATCAAGATTGGATTCTCCCTCGAGGCCACCAAGGGCGAGCGCTGGCAGACCGATCTGGACGAATTCCAACTGCGCGCTCAGCAACTCGGCGCGCAAACCATCACCCGCTCAGCCGATGGCGACGACGACCTGCAGTTCGAGCAAGTCAAAGATCTGTTGAACACGGGCATCGATGTGCTCGTGCTGCTTCCGCACAATTCCGCAAAGGCCAGCCGCATCGTGGATGCCGCCCACGCCAGGCATGTTCCCGTCATCAGCTACGATCGCCTCGTCCCTAACCCGCAGGTCGATCTTTATATAGGCTTCGATCTATTTGCCGTGGGCGTGCTGCAAGCGGAATGTTTAACCGAGCACGCGCCCACTGGCAATTACATTCTGCTGGGCGGTTCGCCGCTCGATCCAAACTCCAAGGTGGTTCGCGCCGGTCAAATGAAAGTGCTGCAGCCTTTCATCGACCGTGGCGACATCAAAATCCTCGCCGACATCTGGGTGCCCGAGTGGAGCCCCACCCAAGCCTACGTTCTGACTACGCAGGCGTTGCAGGATCTGGCCCAGCACGATGTAAAAGCTCCTCTGACCGCAATCCTGGCCTCGAATGACGGCACCGCCGGCGGCGCCATCCAGGCTCTCGAAGATAACCATCTGTCCGGGAAAGTATTGGTCACAGGACAAGACGCGGATCTTACCGCCGTGGCGCATCTGTTCGACGGCACTCAGCTCATGACCGTCTACAAACCTCTCGCCGGCGAAGCCCAGACGGCGGCGGAAGCCGCAGTTACACTCGCGAAACACGGCAGCGTAGACACGATCATAACCGTGCCCAACGGCGCCCAAACGACGAAGGCAATCCTGCTCACGCCCATCTCGGTCACGCGGGAAAACGCAAAAACGACCGTGTTGAAGGACGGGTTTCAAAAGATCGAAAGCGTGAGACAAGCTCTACCAAAAGATAAATGGGACGAACTGAACCGGTAATGTTTTTTTGTTGAAGAGGAATCAGAATAAATGGAATGCCGCACCAAGGACGAACTGGAGCAACATCTGTCAGACATTCGCAGCCTCGCAATGAGGCCAGGCCTTACCGCCGAGCAAACCACTGCGGCCGCGCGGGCTGAGCGCTTTGCGATTGCTCTGGTGCGGGAACACGACTCCACCGGCCACAATGGCAAGCGATGCCCCTACGCCACTCGAATCTCGCCCTCATTGGAGCGATAATCAGAGCTGATCGGCCAAGAATCCTTATCCTGCCTTCGTTGAGAGTCGCGAAGTTCGTTATGATACAAACCTCGAGTGAAAAGGTGGGCCAGACCCTAGAACCGAATTGGGTTTGAGGAGGACTCAATGTTTAGGCATTCTTTTCGGTTGCTGCTGGTTGCTTGTCTGATTACGACCTCGGTGTGGGCTGCGAACGATCCCTTCGTGGGCAAATGGAAGGTGGACCCGTCCAAGAGCAAACTCAACGACGAAATGAAGGTTGAGGTCGCGGGCGCGGGTGGCGCAAATCGATACGCCATCACCTTTGCCCCCGGCGCAGTCGACACAATTGTTGCTGATGGGACTGACCAGCCAGCTCTGGGCGGAACAACCCTGTCGATCACGGTGAAGGGACCGAACAGCTGGGTGGTCATTCGCAAGCAGGAGGGCCGCATCCTCCTCACGGGGTACTGGACGCTTTCCGAAGACGGCAAGACGCTCAATGACGCCTATACGGAATATGCACTCGACGGCTCGAAGTCGCTCTTCTTGCCCTACGTGTACGAGCGGACCGCAGGGAGCTCCGGTTTCGTCGGAACATGGGACAGCGATAGCGAGAAGGTCAAGGCCGGGATCGAGCTGCAGATCGATCCCTACGAGGGTGACGGCCTGTCATTTAACGGTCGCGACGCAGAAATGACCAAGAAGATGAAGTTCGATGGGAACGATTATCCGGACCCCGCTCAGCGCGGGGAAGCGAGCGCGGGATCTTCGGGCCGCCGCGTGAACGAGCGCAGTCTGGAAATCTCAGACAAGTGGAGAGGCAAAATCACGGCCACCCGGCAGCTCGAGGTTTCTCCAGATCTCAAAACCTTGACGATGACCGTGAGGCTGCCGGGTCAAAACAGGCCCAAGAGCATCTTTGTGTTTGATCGGGAATAGATGCCCCACACCTCCCCGCCGTTGCGAGGCGTGGGACCCCCTCCACAAACCGAACCCTCACTCCTCGCCCTCCATCACTCCCCAAGCCTCGCGAAACTCTTCAAACATCGATCCCTTCTTACTCCCCTCCGGATAGAACCACAAATTCTTCCTGGGAGCGAACGCCTTCACCGGCACCACATACCAAACATCCAGCGGGACGATATACGCCACGAGCACATCAATATCATCCGCCGTCAGCCCGACGATCTTCTCACCCACATACACCGACGCATGCACCGCATATCCTCGCGGCCCCAGCCGACACTCCGTGGACCTCACCTGCACCCGCGACAGCCATCCCTTCGCATCCACGATAAAGTCATAGCGATCGCTGTCCCCCCACGGCTTCGACACCATGTACCCCAGCCGCATCGCCTTCCACACAAACGCCAGCTCCGCTAACTCTCCCCGCCGCTTCGGCGGCAGCCCCATCCTCCCCCCGCTGTACCCGTGCCCCTTCTTACCTTCACCATCCTCCGCCCCCGCAAACTCCGGATCCGCCACCGCCCAAATATCCCCCATCAACCAATCCATGTTCTCTCCATTCTTCTCCCAAAACCCTGACCACTAGCCACTAACCACTGCCCACTGCCCACTGCTCCTAACTTCCCCAAAGCTCCGCCCTCCCCACCCTCCGCACCAGTCGAAGAGCAGGGCAGTCGCTCACCCCCGAATTGTCAAAGACCCACCACCAATTTCCCGCCCAACAAAAAGCCCCCACCGGACAAAGTCCGTGGAGGCATCGCCACACACCAGTGGCTACCTAAAGTCTAGTCCCCTGAATTCCTCAGTCAAGCAAAAAGTTGGTGGTGGCTCAGTCCTGAACATTCAAGCCCGGCGTCATCCCGAGCGGACCCGCTTTTCAGGCGGAGAGAGCGATCTGCCCTGAAAATCCCAATGTGGCAGGGGCCGCGCGTCCCGTAGGGACGATTGATAATAGCCCGGCGTTTCAACGCCGGGTAAGCAGGAGAGAACGAACCGCGTGCCGTAGGCACGCCTGAATCACATCCCGATTTGGGACAACGCTCCCCCTCCCGAACGATTATTTCTCTTCACGATCTGCGGGCTGTTCTACGCTTCCAACGTGTCGCATACCTACGTTTCGAATCTCGTCCATTGCGTATTCTCAACGAAAAACCGACGCAACCTCATCCCGCCGGAAATCCAAAATGATCTCTGGTCCTTCCTCGGCGGCATCGCCCGCAAGAATGGATTCAAAGCTCTGATCGCGGGCGGCACGGAGAATCACATTCATATTCTGTTGTCGTTGCCCGCGACCATGCCTCTCGCCAAGGCCATGCAACTCGTGAAAGGTGCATCCTCGCATTGGATGAACGAGAAGCATGCGCGCAATTTCGCGTGGCAGGAAGGATACGGCGCATTCACCGTCGGAATTTCGCAGAAGAACCATACGATTGCGTACATCCGGTCCCAGGCCGAGCATCATCGCAAGCGCAGTTTCGAGGAAGAGTTTTTGGCGTTTTTGAAGAAGCATGGTGTCGAATATGACCCGCAATACGTGTGGGGATGATTCAGGCGTCCGTCCAGGACGCGGTTCCATCTCCGCGCCCGCAGCCCGGCGTTAAAAACGCCGAGCTATTGTCAGACGGTCCCCATTCGACTCCTCGCTTCGCTCAAGCGCTCAGGGCAGGCTCTCCGGGACCTGCGGCGGTAGCAGTATCGAAAGAGCGAGCGCAGCGACGCAAGAGGTCCCGGAGGGACCACTGAAAATAGCCCGCCAGTTCACTGGCGGGACCGCGCCACCAAGAAAACAACCGTGTCCCGTAGGGACACCTGAACCAAACCAGAGACCTCGGCAGTATCGATTCCCACACAACGAAAACCGCGTTGTGTGGGCCACCCGCCATTTTTGTTTTGCGCACTTTCGGAAAATGTGGAACGTCCCGTCTGTTCCTATCCTCTGCTAACATTTCCCTGCGTAAGGGGTGGGCCACAACCCGCCCGGCTGGCATGTTCTTGATCTGCAGGTGGACGCGTATGACTTCTCCAGAGGTAGCACACAAGAGCGACCCGCTCGCACAGGTGAAGGAGCTTGCCGCTGGCGTGTCTGTGCAGACCCAAGTGGCTAACCGCGTCTGGCTCGCGTTGATGACCGTGGCCCTAGTTGCGGAGCTTCCCCACGGTGCGGATAAGAGCCCCGATTTGTCGTTGCCATTTGGCTTAGGCAGCGTTGGCTCGACGTATTTCTACCCCGTCGCGTTCTTCATCCTCGTTGTGCTTGCTGTCGCATTTGCGGCTGCGCACGCCCAGGTGATCAGAGCTGGAGTGCAAGCCCAGAAGATGCTCGATTCGCTCTGTAAGGTTCATTCGGGTGGCGTGGATCCGCGAGAAATGTTCGACATGGCGCGCACACCTAGTCTGAATCGGGTCGCGCCCCTAGCGCAGTTAGCGATAGACCAGTTTTCCGCAACCCGTTGGTGGGTTCGGATCCTAGGAATTCTTTATTACATAGTGCTTAAGTTGCTTTCGGTACTCGTCTACTACGGTCTACCCGTCTGGGCAGTGTGGCAGGCGTACGCAAATGCCTCCCGGTCTGGGCTGAGCGGCATCGTGCTTTCGTTTTTCGCCAAGGTCCCCGTATGCGCGGCACTCTTAGCCTTGGTCCACGTGTTTCTATCCGACATTCAGTACTCGTCCAAAGTCGTGAGAAAACTTTGGCGCACGGATGCCCCGTCCTAACGCCGCGCACTTGCGACTCGGGGGAAACCTCCGCAGCCAATTCTTGAGCACAAGAAAAGCCCCGCTCTTGCGAGCGGGGCCTTTGATCTTACTGACGGCTGATAGCTGACAGCTGTTTTAGTACATGTCGCCCATACCGCCGCCGCCGCCGTGTCCGCCGCCTGCGGGAGCTTCCTTCTTTTCAGGAATCTCCGCGACCAGGGCTTCGGTGGTCAGCATCAAGCTGGCGATCGATCCGGCATTCTGCAGCGCGGTCCGAACAACTTTCGTCGGATCGAGCACGCCGGCCTTGACCAGGTCCTCGTATTCGTTGGAGAAAGCGTTGTAGCCGTAGTTGGTCTCCTTCGCGTCGAGTACCTTGCCTAGAACCACAGCGCCTTCTTCGCCGGCGTTCTCGGCGATCATGCGCAGGGGCTCGGTGATGGCGCGCTTGACGATGTTGATACCGATCTGCTCATCGCCTTCGGCCTTCACCTTTTCGAGTGTCGAGGCGCAACGCGCCAGTGCAACTCCGCCGCCCGGGACAATACCTTCTTCCACGGCTGCGCGGGTGGCGTGCATTGCGTCTTCCACACGGGCTTTCTTTTCCTTCATTTCGGTTTC